>Ga0073934_10001023_pt1 | contig 71752 bp, 60 predicted proteins | sample LarsenN4metaG_FD_76834 | JGI IMG/M metagenome (GOLD analysis project Ga0073934, IMG submission 76834) | Hot spring sediment bacterial and archeal communities from British Columbia, Canada, to study Microbial Dark Matter (Phase II) - Larsen... ...
ACCAAACCTAGGCGCAGCGCGGCGAGCCCGCGGGCCGGACGCGGGTGACGCATCAGTGCGTCTGCGGCGGGGGCTGCCAGAGCGGACCGGGCACATCGGGGACGACGGCCTGGTCCACGGCGATGAGGCGGTCGGCGAACGGCTCGTACTCCGGCCGGCACGTAAAGAGCAGGACCTGATTCGTGGCGCTGACTCGGCGCAGCAGGGTCATCGCCGCCTGCAGGCGCTGCGCGTCGAAGGTGCCGAAGGGATCGTCGAGGAGGAGCGGCGGGTGGCGCTGGTCGTCGGCCAGGACCTCCACGAGGGCCAGCCGCACGGCCAGGTACACCTGGTCGGCCGTGCCCCGGGAGAGGCCCGGTTCGATCGGCTCCAGCCATTGATCCGCGGGCGGGACGTAGACGGCCACGCGCAGCGGGGGTTCCTCGATCCGCACGCGATCATAGGCGCCCCGGGTGAGGAGGCTCAGGTACTCGCCGGCGCGCTCTTCCACCAACCGCCGCGCCGGAATAAGGGTCTGCTGCCGGGCGACCTGCAGGACGTCCCGGGCGATCCGGTACACCCGCGCCCGCCGGCGCGCCGCCTCCAGGAGTTCCTGCCGCTCGGTGAGTTGCTCCTGCAGGGCGTTGAGGGCTTCATAGTCCGGCGCGCGCTCGGCCGCCTCGCGCTCCAGGTGCTCGCGCCGGGCCTGCAGGCGGTGCACCGTCTGGGTCAGGTCCCGGACGTCGTGCTCCAGTTGCTGGAACAGCAGCGGGGTGAGCCGCTTCGCCTGGACCTCTGGCCGGGTCAGGACCGCCTCCCGCTTGGCGATGTCGGCGCGGATGCGCCCCAGGGCGTCACGCAGGTCGTCCAGGGTCTCCGTGCCGCACAGCGCGGTCACTTGGCCCTGCAGAGCGGTGCGCTCCTCCAACAGTGCCCGCATGTGGGCGTGCCGTGCCGTAACCTCTTCCACAGATGCACCGCCGGCTGCGGCCACCGCTGCCCCCAGCGCCTCCTCCCCGCGCTCGAGCGATGCCACCGACCCCTCCAGGGAGCGGCGGATCTCCTCGACCCGGAAGACCGCGCCCTCCCGTTCCAGTCGCAGACCCTCCCGCCGGCGCTGCTGGCGCCGGTCGAGCAAAAGCGCGGCGCCTCCCCCGAACAGTAGGGCTCCTCCGGCCGCCAGGCCCGGAGCGGAGGATCCCAGGACCGCCACGAGGATCGCCAGCATGCCCGCCACCACGGCCGTCCACCCACCCGGACCCAGCAGGCGGGCCCAGGCGGGCGTGGGAGGCTCCGTGGAGACGGCGGCCAGGTGCGCCGTGGCGGCCCGCAACTCTCCCTGCTGACGTTGGACCTCCGAGCGCTGCTGCTGGACGGCTCCATCCGCAGCGTGCAGCCGGGCCAGTGCCGCGTCGTCGGGAATCCCCTGCGCCTGCACGGTCTCCAGTTCTCGCCGGATTTCCTCCAGCCGGAGGAGACCGCGCTCAATGGACGCGATCCGTGCGGCCAGCTGCCGCTCCTGCGCGCGGTCCGGCTCCAGCCGGGCCTCGATCGCCAGGAGGTCGCGGTTCTCAAGCAGCAGCGCATCTTTGTCGCGCAGGTCTCGTGCGGCTACGTCGAGCTCGCCGGCGATGCGCTTCAGTTCTTCACGCTGTTCCTCCAGTCGCCGGAGCCGCCGCTGGAGATCCTGCTGCTGCGCCTGAAGCGCCCCGACATCATCCTGGAGGCGTCGGATCACACCGGGGGCCTTGGCCCACTTCTCCAGCCCCTTCTCCAGTTCGCTGATGTCTTTCTCCAGTTTCTTGATCACGGTCCCGGCCTCGGCGTGCCCGGGACCCGCCTCGATCACCCGCGACAGGCGCTGGCCGATCTCGGTGGCGCCGACGCGCAGGGCCGCGATCTCCGCCTGCTCGATCATGGCGGTGGCCCGGAAGAGCCCCTCCGTCGAGAGCCCCAGGGCCCGGAGGACGTGCTCCTGCGCGCGCGACCCTTCCCAGGTCATCCCGTGGACCAGGTCGCGCAGGAGAGCCTTGCGCTGCTCAAAGTCCTTGCGCAACTCGTAGCGGCGGCCCTCCACCTCGAACTCCAGCGCGACCGTCCCGAGGACATCGCTGCCCCAGGGCCGCCACTCCTCCCGCTTGCGCGCTGTGGTCGCCGGGTTGACGTAGAGCGCGGTGAGGATCGCGTGACGCAGCGTGGACTTGCCCGCTTCGTTGGGACCGACCAGGATGTTGAGGCGCGGGTCGAAGGAAAAGACCGCCTCCTCGAAGCGGCGGAAGTGGCGCAGGCGCAGCTCCAGCAGCCGCATCAGGATCCCTCGGCGGCCAGCAGGAGCCCGACGCCCACCTGTAGGGCTTCCTGAAAGATGCTCTCCTCCTCCGGCGCGCCAGCGGCCTGCTCCCGGATCAGCCGGATGTACCGGCCGACCAGCGTGCGCTCGGGGAAAGCGGCCAGGGTCTCCTCGCTGACCCACAGCGCGCTCTGGTTGCGCACCCGCGCCCGAAAACAGACCTCCTGCAGCGCCTCTTCCAGGTCACGCGCGTCGATCAGGTTCTGCGGGGCGACCGTTCCCTGCAGTAGCACATCCAGCACAACGTCGGCGTCCGCGGCCGCCTGAACTTGCGCGCGGACCCGCTCGGCGTCCAGTCCGGTGATGTCCAGGTCCAGCCGGCGATAGCGCCGCCGCCCCACCCGCTCCATCGCGACCTCGGCCTGCCCCGGCGCGGGAAGGCGGATGAGCAGGACGCTGCCGCCTTCCTGATCCATCTGCAGGAATTCGGGCGCGCCGGCATACCACGCCGGTGCCGGCGCTCCGCTGACCTGCTGGGTGGAGTGCCAGTCGCCCAGCGCCAGGTAGTCCAGCCCGAGAGCGCGGATGTCCGCGGGGTGGATCGTCCCGGCCTCGACGACCCCCTCCCGGTAGGCACTGCCGTGTGCCAGGCCCACGGCGAAGCGGGTCGTGCGCTCCCGGGGCCAGTCGCGCAGCGTCCGGATGCCGTCGGGGCCCACCGACTGCCCGATAACGGTCAGGTCCAGTGCTGCGTAGGTGACGGCCTGCGGCTCCGGTCCAAAGAGCGTCACGTTGTCGCAGGCGGCATCGAAGCGCGCCCGCGCCCAGACGCTCCCTTCACCCAGCGGGTCGTGGTTGCCGGCCAGCAGCGCCACAGGGATCCGGCCCGCGCGCAGGCGGAGAAACTGGTCGCGCACGAACGTCAGGGTGGCGTCGGTCTGCCGGTGGGAGTCGAAGAGGTCTCCGGCGATCAGCACCAGATCCACCTTTAGCTCCAGCGCTAGATCGACGATGCGGGCGAATGTCCGTTTCAATTGCTCCCGGTGCTCCCGACCTTTCTCGCCAAACCCGGGAAAGCCCATGCCCAGGTGGACGTCGGCCGTGTGCAGGAGCGTGATCATCCGCCCGGCTCCGGGTCTGGAATCAGGGGGTCGCCCGTGGCCGTGTAGGGGCAGATCGAGTTGAAAGCGCAGTAGCGGCAGGCCCGGTAGTAGTCCGGGGTGGCCAGGAAGTGCTGGGCCCGGATGCCGCGGGCGGCCTGCGTGATGACGTCGCGGGCCTCCTCCAGCATCGGCTCTTCCGGCCGGGCCAGGCCGACCAGGACCTGCTGCGGGCCGAGGAAGTGCAGTTCGAGCCGCCCGGGGAGATCGCCGTAGACCTCGCGATACGCCAGGGCGTACACTGCCAGCTGCAGACTCTCCCGGGCGCGGCGGTCGGCGTCCTTCTGGGTCCGGACGTCGCTGGTCTTGAAGTCGATGACCACCGACTCGCCGCCGCGGAGGTCGACCCGGTCCCAGCGCCCCTTGACCCGCGTGCTGCCCACCTGGAAGGAGAAGGGCGCCTCCACGAAGGTCGGACGTGTACCCAGGGCTTCGTGGTAGTCCAGGAACTGCCGCAACACCTGGCGGCCCTCTTCCAGCCGCTGGTCCTCGTGCTCCCGGCTGATGAACCCCTCGTTCACCCAGGCCCGCTCGAATGCGGCCAGCAGGTCGGCGTAGGTCACGGGTTGTCCCCGGGCTTTGCGCCGGTTGTACTCCCGCACCGCCTCGTGAATCGCCGTGCCGTAGACGACGCGGTGGTCGCGCAGCAGCGGCACGCGCAGGATGTGCGTGTACTTGTACTTGAGGGGGCAGGTGTCGTAGTCGTCCACCTGCCGGAAGGAGACGATGATCGGCTGGTCCTCGGGGATCACGCCGCTCAGGACCTGCTGCCCCTCCGCCGGCGGGGCGTGCCGGTGGATCGTCTCCACCGGCGAGGCCCGAAACGCCGCACCCTCGGGAGCCGGGCGGTCCAGGGCTTCCAGGACGAAGCGGCTCACCTTCCGCGGGCGCGTCCCTCCGTAGTCGCGGGCGCTGGTCAGGAAGAGCTCGCGTTGCGCCCGGGTCATCGCCACGTAGAACAGGCGCCGCTCCTCCTGCAGGTGGAAGTCCCCGGCGGGGAGGACGTCCTTGACCAGCGGATCCGGCAGCGGGATGGGCTCCCCCCGATTTGCCACGGGGAACCGGTGGGAGACGCAGGAAACCAGGAAGACGATCGGAAACTCCAGGCCCTTGGCCCGGTGCACCGTCAGCACGTTGACCGCGTCGGCGTCGGGATCGGCCTCGGCGACCGGCGGGTCGTCGCCCGCGGCGATCAACTCATCCAGGTGCCGCACGAACTCCGGCACGCGGTCGTAGGCCGCGATCTCTCCGTAGCGCGCCACGATGTCGAAGAACTTGGCCAGGTTCTGCACCTGCGCCTCGTCCCCGGGATGCTCGGAAGTGGCCAGCCGGCGGATGAACCCGGTGCGCGCAACCAGATACTCGTAGAGGACCCGGCCGGTGGGGTAGTCTTTCATCATGCGGCGCAACTCGGTCAGGTCGTCGAGGAGACGGGCCAGGCCGGCGCGCGTCTCCCCGGTGATCTCCTCCGCCAGGTCGGGATAGGTGTCGAGGCGGCGGAAGATGTGCTCGAGGGTCCTGTTCTTCCGCCCCGCATGGGCCAGGGCCTTGGCCAGGTCCGTCGGATCGAGCAGGTAGAGCGGGGAGATCCCCAGGTAGTAGAGGCTGAGGTTGTCCGCCGGGTTGGCCAGCGCGCGCAGGAAGGCGATGGCCAGGCGGATCTCCTCACGGTTGTACAATCCCCGGCTCCCGGTGAAGCGGTGCGGGACCCCACGGAGGTTCATCGCCCGCAGGAAGGGGTCGGCGTCGTTGTTACTGCGCACCAGGACGGCGAAGTCCCGGTAGCGGGCGGCGCCCGCCGCGACCCGCTCGGCGACCAGGCCGGCCACCCCGTCGGCTTCGCTGCTCAACGTGTCGAAGTGCAGGTGCTGGACAGCCGACCCGGTGCCGGCCACGGCGATCAGGCGCTTGTCGATCCGGCTGCGCACCTCGAGGCGATCCGGATCGTTGTGGTGGATCAGGCGGTAGGCCGCGTCCAGGACGTTCTGCGGCGACCGGTAGTTGCGCACCAACACGCGCTGCCGTGCATCAGTGTAAGCCTGGGCAAAGCCCAGGATGTTGCTGATGGACGCTCCACGGAACTTGAAGATGGACTGGTCGTCGTCGCCGACGACGGTGATGTTGCGGTGCGCGGCGGCCAGCAACTGCACCAGCTGGAACTGCGCGTAGTTCGTGTCCTGAAACTCGTCCACCAGGATGTAGCGGAAGCGCTCCTGGTACTTGCGCAGGATCGCCGGCCGTTCCCGGAAGAGACGCAGCGGCAGGGTGATCTGGTCGCCGAAGTCCACCAGCCCCGCCCGGGCGAGGAGCGCCTGGTAGGTCTCGTAGGCCCGCGCCAGCTCGGCCTGCTGCCGTGCCGCGTCGGCCAGTTCCGCGTCGGCGGGGTCCGCGGCCGCGGCCTGGGCCAGCCGCTGAGCGAACGCCGTGTACTCGGCCGGACTGACATCCTCGTCCTTGGCGCGGCTGAAGAGCGCGATGAGGGCCTCCACATACCGGGTCGGGTCGCCCAGAGGCCGGTAGTACTCCAGCGGCAGGTCGAAGAGGCGCTCCTTCAGGAAGATAACCTGCTCGGGACGCGAGAGGACCCGGAAGTCGGGTCGCAGCCCCAGTTCCAGAGCATGCTCGCGGAGGATCCGGTCGCCGAAGGCATGGAAGGTGCTGATCGTGATGTCGGTGTAGCCGTAGGGTACCAGCAGATCCACACGCTCTTCCATCTCGGCTGCGGCCTTGTCGGTGAAGGTCACCGCCAGGATCTCCGAGGGCCGGGCCCGCTTCGCCGCGATCAGCCAGGCGATGCGCCGCGTGATGACGGCGGTCTTACCGGTGCCGGCCCCGGCGACGATCAGCAGGGGGCCTTCCTCGTGCGTCACCGCCGCGCGCTGCTCCGGATTGAGACCCTCGAGCACGCGCTCGGCGGGTCGCTCCAGAGTGGGGCTGGTCGCAAACTCCAGATCGATCTGGGCGCCGGTCCGTCCGGGCGGAAGGGTGCGGGGCGTCACCTCGCCGGCGAGACCGGACTGCGGCGGCGTTACGCGCCCCCCCTGGCCCGCGGTCATGCGGAGGGCTCCTCCCCTGTGCGACGTCGCGGGTCCAGGGCGCGCCGCAGCAGCGAGGCGACGACCGCGCCGGAGAATCCCCGCCGGAGCAGCACTCCGGCAAGGCGGCGGAGCTGCACCTCAGGGGGAAGGCCGTGCAACCGGCGAACGTGCCGGTCGATCAGCACGGCAGCCAGGGCGGCCTCCTGGCCGGCGAAGACCGCGCGAATGGCCGCCTCGATCAACGCTGGGGCAACGCCTTTGGCGCGGAGTTCCGCGCGGACCTTGAGCGGCCCGGTCTGCCCGAGGGCCCGATGTTCCGCCCACGCGTGCGCGAACCGGGCATCATCGATCAGCCCCTTCTGGCAAAGCTCATTCACCACGCCGTCAATGACCTCCGCGGCAAAGCCGTGCCGCCGCAGACGAGTGGCTAACTCCACCGCGCTGCGCGGTCGGTAGCGGAGGAGGCGCAGGGCAGCCTCCCGCGCGCGGGTCCGCTCGTGCAGCGCCGCCAGACGCTCCTCCAGCGCGGCGTCCACAACTGTGCCGGGTATGAGCCCGAGCCCCTGGACCTCGCCGGCCTGGAGGAGCAGCCGGCGTCCGCCGCCCAAAGTGACAGCCACCAGGTCGGGATGGCGCCGCGCCGGACGGATCCGCGCCACCGGCTGATCAGGCATACGCCCACCCGGTGCGCGCGGCCGCGAGTACCGCGCGGCCCCTGCTCTCGTTGTCCGAGACACCCGAGCGACCACTCAGGCCTTCGTTCTAACCGGGGCCTCCTTCACCGGGGTCTCTCTGACGACCGCGGCCTCGCGCTTCCCGTCCCCCGGCGCGCGGGCGGCGTCGGCGGCCGCCTCCCGGGGAGTTCCGCGCCGGGGCAGACCGAGCGTCTCCCGGGCGCGGGTCTCGAGTTCGCGCATCAATTCCGGGTTATTCTCCAGGAAGTCGCGCGCGTTATCCCTGCCCTGCCCCAGGCGTATGTCACCGTAGCCGAACCAGGTGCCCGTCCGGCTGACCAGCCCCAGGGCGTGCGCCGTGTCCAGGATGCTCCCCGAGCGGGAGATCCCGCGGCCGTAGAAGATGTCGACCTCGGCGTCGCGGAAGGGCGGGGCGAGTTTGTTCTTCACGACTTTGATCCGGGCCCGCATGCCCTTGACCTCTTCGCCGCTCTTGATACTTTCAATGCGCCGGATCTCCATGCGCACCGAGGCATAGAACTTCAGGGCGCGGCCCCCGGTGGTGGTCTCCGGCGAGTTGTGGACGACCACACCGTCCACCAGGTACGTGTGGTGCCCTTCGACTTCGAGGTCGAACCGGCGCATCGAGCGCGTCGGTGGCTTCCTGTAGATTCTCATGATCTTCGCCGGGACAACCCGCAGAAACCGGCGGGCCGTCCGTCGGGTTCCATTCAGGTGTGCGTCGCTCAAATCCGGCTGCCAGGCGAAGCGACCGCGCAGCGCCGGGTGGATCTTGTAATCGATGGACGGGTGGAGGAATGGCGCGATGAGTTCATGGAGTCTCGCCGTCTGCTCCGCCGTGAACCAGAACCCCCGGCCGTCGTCCCGCGGCCGCCCCACGCCCAGGCGCTCAAACAGGGCCCTCACGCGCTCCCGCGCGGCTTCCCGGAGCGCCGTGTTGTAGAGAACCGCCTTGCCCCGACCCCAGCGATGAAAGCGTCCGGTGAACGATCCGTTGTCGCCGTACCAGACCGCTACTCCACGCGCATCGAGCCGCTCGAGCACAGCGGTGGTGGCAGTGCGGCCATCCTTGTCGTAGAGGTCGGCGCGCAGGTCCGCCAGCGCGGGGAATGCGTTGGTGTCGAATCCGTGGCCGTTGCCGACGCGATCGAGGCGATGCGAAAAGGGCTCCAGCATCCAATGTTTCCACCGAGCGTACTCGGCCTGCGCGTCGCCGTGACCGACTCGGAAGGTCGCCGCGTGAGTCCCGACCTGCCGGAGCGATCCATCCCCCAGTGCGCTTCCGATTACGAGTTGAAGCTGGTCGTCCGTGAGGCGGTAGTCTTCCACAAGGGACAGAACGGTGTCTCCGACGCGCAACTTGCACGCTGGCACCTCGCCCGCCGGCGTGAAGATCATGTGGTTCGGGGTGGCAGCGAAGTGGCGCCGTCCGGAGGGCCCGCCTGCCACTTCGAACTGCAGGAAATACTCGGCGTTGCCATTGTCGAACCAGTTCACCACACGACGCGGTTGGATGGTCCCGGTGGCTGGATCATAGCTGAGCACGTGCACCGGGAGTCGCTGGTTCACGATCTTGCCGATCTTCATCGTCGCGCCATCGGCCAGCAGCACCCGCGCATTGTATTGGAAGCAGCCGAACATGACCCCGATCTTCTCGCGGATCTGGTTGATGAAGACCACCGTGGTATGCGACTTGCTGATGGTTCCCACCAGTTTGCGCAGGGCCTGGGACATCAGGCGGGCCTGCAGTCCCACGTGCGCGTCGCCCATTTCCCCTTCGAGTTCGGCGCGGGGCACGAGCGCGGCGACGGAGTCGATCGTGATGACGTCGACCGCCCCGCTGCGCACCAGCATCTCGGCGATCTCCAGCGCCTGTTCCCCGTTGTCGGGCTGCGAGATCAGCAGGTTGTCGACATCGACGCCCACCGCCCGCGCATAGTTGGGATCCATGGCGTGCTCGGCGTCGATGAAGGCGGCCACCCCGCCCTCCCGCTGGGCCTCCGCCATGATGTGGTAGCCGAGCGTCGTCTTGCCCGAGGCCTCCGGGCCGTAGATCTCCACGACCCGGCCGCGCGGCACGCCGCCGACCCCCAGGGCGGCATCCAGCGCCACCGCGCCCGTGGGGATGACCTCCACCTGCAACTTGGCCGTGACTTCCCCAAGTTTCATGATGGAGCCCTTGCCGAACTGCTTCTCGATCTGGGACAGCGCCAGGTCCAGGGCCCGCTGTCGCTCGTTCATCGCTGCCTTCCCTCCCCACAGGATCGCCCCGGAGCCTGTCCCGTCCAGGACGTCGGTGGAGCCACACTACCAAACAAATGTTCGCTTGTCAAACCTGCAAAACCTCGGCAGGGCCGTCGATCTCCCCCATGGGGGTCCCTCCCCGGCGGAGTATTCCACAAGAGCCTGCGTCGGCGCCGGGCCACGGTGCCAGATATTGCGATGCCTATGCTGGAGACTTCAAGGTCGGGCCGAAGGTCACCTCCTCCACCTTGACGTACCGGGCGCCGCCCGGACGCAGGTGGCTCTCCATCACGCTGAGGCTCCGCACTTCCTGGCCGCCCACGGTTGCGTCGTGGAAGACTTCCAGGGCGCGTACCAGTTCGCGCCACAGCCGCCGATCGCGCACGCGGGCGAGGGTCAGGTGGGCTTCGTAGGGTCGGTTCTCTCGGGGAAACCGGTGTCCCGCGAGGGCGTCATCCAGCCGCCCGGAAAGCGCGGCCAGTTCCTCCCCGCCCTCGCGGACACCGATCCAGACCACGCGCGGTTGCTGGAGAGAGGGAAACGCTCCTACCCCGTGCAGGGTGAGGCGGAAGGGCACGGTCTCCGCCGCGGCCGCCCGCGCGGCCAGTTTCACCTGAGCCACCTGCGCGGGCGTGATCTCGCCCAGGAAGCGCACCGTGAAGTGCAGGTTCTCCGCGGGAATCCAGCGGAGGCGCACGCCCGCCTCGGTCAGGCGCCCTTCCAATTCAGAGACGGCGCCGCGCAGCGCGGGATCGAGGTCCACGGCGATGAAGATCCGGTGCAGCGGACCGTGGTTCACCGGACGCCGGTCACCGCAGGGCGCGGGTCAGGCGCAGACGGATCAGGTTCAGCGCCGCCTGCGAGGCCAGGAAGCGAATGCCGCGCCGTCCCGGCTCCGCGCCGAACCGCCATTCCTGGGCCGTCTCGTCCTCGCCTTCTACCAGTGCCCCAAACACCAGGCCCACGGGCTTCTCCGGGCTGCCTCCCGCAGGCCCGGCGATTCCCGTCACACCCAGGCCCAGATCACTCTCCGCCTGCGTCCGCACGGCGCGGGCCATCGCCAGGGCCACGGGGGAGCTCACGGCTCCGTACTCGTCCAGGAGGGCCTGGGGGACACCAAGCACCCGAGCTTTGGCTTGATCGCTGTACGCCACCACCCCGTGCCGGAAGTAGCTCGAGCTGCCCGGGAGGGCGGTGAGCCGGTCGGCAATCAGCCCGCCGGTGCAGGACTCAGCGACGGCGATGGTGCGGGCACCGTCGCGCAGCAGGCGGCCTGTAACGTGCTCCAGAGTGTCGTCATCCACCCCGAAGATCAGGTCGCCCAGCCGCGCGCGCACGGCCGCTTCGCCGCTGGCCAGCTGGGCATCGGCCTCAGCGGGCGCGGCCTTCGCCGTCAGCCGGAGGTGGACTTCGCCGAGTTTGGCGTAGGGGGCGATGGTCGGGGCGGGCAGGTGCAGGAGGTCGCGGATGCGCTCCTCCACGGCCGACTCCCCGAGGCCCGTGACCTTCAAGACGCGGGAGCGAATCACGATACCGCCCGTCCGTTCCCGCAACCAGGGAATCAGGAAATCCTCCACCATGCCGTGCATCTCCGCCGGCACGCCCGGCATGACGACGATGGTGGTCCCTTCCCACGTGATGACGACCCCCGGGGCTGTCCCTCGGCGGTTGGCGATGACCCGGGCGCCCTCGGGGATGAGGGCCTGCTTGTAGACGGATGAGGGCGCGGGGCGACGGCGTGTCTCGAAGAAGGTCCGGATGTGGTCGGCGACCTGGCGGTCTTCGCGCAGCGGGAGCCCCAGCGACGCGGCGACCGCCTCCACCGTCAGGTCATCTTCTGTCGGGCCCAGCCCCCCGGTGATCAGGATCAGATCCGCACGCGACAGCGCCAGGCGGAGGGCCGTCTGCAGGCGGGCCAGGTTGTCCCCGACGCTCTGCTTGAAGAATAGGTCCACGCCGTGGTCGGCGAGAACCCGCGCCAGGTACACCGCGTTGGTGTCTGTGATCTGTCCCAGCAGGAGTTCGGTCCCGACCGAGAGGATCTCGGCGCGCACGCTCAGGGCTCCCCGGGAGTTTCGGGGAACCGGAGTTCCACAACCTCCCCCGGACCGCCGAGGGTTCCCAGAGCGCGGCCGTTGACGGTCAGCTCGACCGCGGCGGCATTGCCGATGCGGATGACCAGTTCGCGCGCGGCAGTCCAGGTGCGAGCCTCCCCCGCGTCAAGGATGCCCTGGAAGCGACGCTCCCCATCGGCGACCACGCGGATCCACGAGGTCCCGCTGGTGGAAAGCACGAGCGTCACACCCTCTCCCGGCACGGCACCGGGCGGCGCCGGCGGCAGCGGCGTGGCCGGCGGCGTCGCGGTGGGGAGCGGCGCGACCACGGCTGGCCGGGGAGTCGCCCGCACATCCTCGAAGGGCCGGCCCGCGGGCGTCGGTGCGGGACCGGTCCGGACGAACTCGCGGAACTGCGTGTACCCGACGTACCCGAAGTAGACGGCAACGCCCAGGATGATCCACATCGCGTACACGAGGATCCGCCGCCAGCGCGACGGCGGCTCCGCCGGTTCCAACGGGATCTCCACGGCGCGGGAGAGCGGCGGCGCGACCTCCGGCGGCAGGCGGCTCTCCACGGCGGCCACGAGCGCCTCGGCGTCGAGTCCGAGCAGGCGGGCGTAGACCCGGACAAACCCCTTGGCATAGGGCCGGGGCGGGAGCGCCTCGAAGCGCTCTTCTTCGAGCGCGGCGAGGTGGGCGCCGCGGATCTTCGTCAGGCGCTCGGCGTCCGCCAGCGAAAGACGCCGCGCCTCCCGCGCCTGGCGCAGCGTCTCGCCGATTCCGGTTGAAGGCACCTGCACGCTCTCTTGTTTGCTTACGCGGGCAGCCTCTCCTCTGTCAGGGCCACGGCGATCTGCGCGGCCAGGGCACTGTTGGTTTCCAGCAGCGCCAGGTTGGCCTCCACGGCGCGCCTGCCGGTCAGCAGGTCGATTTCGCGGAGCAGGTACGGGGTCAGTTCTCCGCCGCGGATCCCTTCGGCCTCAGCCTGCGCCACGGCGCGCGCCACCGCGGCACTCACCTCGTCCGCGGGAAGCGCCCAGGGTGCGGGCGGCGGCGCGGCGACCAGCAAGGCTGTGGTGTCGCCCAATCGCTCCTTGGCCCGGGCGATGGCCGCCACCTCGGCCACGGAATCGGCCGACCAGGGGACGGGATGCCCGCTGTCGGCGACGTAGAAATACGGAAACCGCTGGGTGCGGAAGCCGACGACGGTCACGCCCCGGGTCTCCAGCGCTTCCAGGGTGGCGCCCACGTCGCAGATCACCTTGGCCCCCGAGCAGACGAGGACCAGCGGGCGCCGGCTCAGTTCATCCAGATCGGCCGACACGTCCCAGGTCTGGCGGGCCCCGACGTGCACGCCGCCGATGCCCCCGGTGGCCTGCACGCGCACGCCGAGCGCATGCGCCACCGCCAGCGTGGCCGAGACGGTCGTCCCGCCGCTGGCCAGACGCGCAACGGCCACGGCCAGGTCGCGGCGCCCCACCTTGACGACCCCATGGGCCGCCAGATCATCCAGATCCTCGTCGGTCAGCCCGGCGCGGACCCGTCCGTGCACCACGGCAATCATGGCCGGGACGGCGCCGTGAAGGCGGACCGCGCGGGTCATCCGGCGGGCCGCGTCGAGGTTGGCGGGATACGGGAGCCCGTGGGTGACGACGGCCGACTCGAGCGCGACGACGGCCGTCCCCAGGCCGAGCGCGACCTGGATTTCATCACTGACGTCAAAGGGACTCTGCGGGATCATGCCGGGTGCCCTCCTCTACCATAGAGTTCCCAGGTCGGGGGGCACATTCCCCCATGTCTTGAGGGCCAGGCCGGCCGCCCGCGCCGCCAGCGGCAGCACCCGTCCGGCGGACCAGCCCCGGAGCAGGCCGACCATGACAACCGCGGCGGCCACATCCCCCGCGCCGGTCGGGTTGACGGCTGGACCGGGATGCGCGGGTACGGCCGTCCAGTCCTCGCCGAGCAGGCCGAGCCCTCTGCTTCCTGCGGTCAGGAGAACATACCTGGGCCCGAGTGCCGCGACCGCGCGTGCCAGTGCTTCGCTCCCTTCCATTCCCGGGGGCGCACCGACCAGGGCATGGGCCTCGGCGTGGGTCAGGGCGATGAGCCAGGCGTCGCGGAGAATCGACCTGAACCGGACGACCTTGGCGGGCGACGTGCCCACCAGCGCCAGGCGCGGGGCGCGGCGGGCCAGGGCCGGGAACGTTCCCGCGTCCGGATTCGCATCGAGGACAAGGAGGTCCCCCGCCTCGCCTGCAGCATCAAGCCACGTCTGCGCCGGCGTCGACTCGGCGATCGCAACGTCGGCCACTCCGTGGCCATCGACCATCACGTACAGACCGGTCTGCCCCGGACGACGCAGGACCGATCGGACATCAACACCGGCCTGCGCCGTCTGGGCAGTCAGCCACTCCCCCCACGGATCGGTACCGACGACCGTCAGCAGGCGGACCGCGGCGCCCAGCCGTGCCAGCGCCTCCGCCACGTTGCGTGCCACCCCGCCGGCAACAACGCGGACATGCCCGGGGGTGGAGATCCCCGCCGCAGTGGGAGCGGAGGCCGTGACTTTGAGGTCGACGTTCGCACCGCCGACCACCAGTACGCGCAGCGCCACCATTGTGCAGAATGCACTTCCCGCCCGCGCGTGCAAATCCCCCCGCGCCGCGTTACACTGCACTTCAAACGATGCTCACCGACGTGCGTCCCTGCTGGAATTGCGGGCAGGTGAACCCGGCAGGGGCGAAATTCTGCGCCAACTGCGGCAAGCCCCAGCAGGGCACCTGTCCCGAGTGCGGGAATCCCGTCACCGCCGACGCCAAGTTCTGCCCCAACTGCGGCACCGCGCTGGGCGTCGCCGCCCCGGTGGCCACGCCGGCGGCCCCGGTCCTCACCGCCGAGGCCCGCAAGGTGGTCACCGTGCTGTTCGTGGACCTGGTGGACTCGACCCGCCTGACCGAGCGCCTGGATCCGGAAGAGGCCCGGCAGGTCATCGGCAAGTTCTATACCGTCGTGCAGCACGCCGTCGAGCGGTTCGAGGGAACCGTGGCCAACCTGCTCGGCGATGCCGTCCTGGCAATTTTCGGGCTGCCGGTCACGCACGAAGACGATCCCGAGCGGGCGCTCCGGGCGGCCCTGGCCATTCAGGATGCCCTCCCGGTTCTCAACGATCACCTGCAGGCGACGCACGCCGTCCAGTTGGGGGTGCGCATCGGGATCAATACCGGCGAGGTGGTCGCCGCCTCGGGCTCGACATTTGACCGGGACTTTCTCATCTCCGATGCGGTGACGACCGCGCACCGGCTCCAGGAGGGCATGCGCCCCGGATCGGTGACCGTCGGCGAGCGCACGCACCGGCTCACCCAGGACGCGATTGAGTACACCCCGTTGCCGCCGCTGGTCGTGAAGGGCAAGGATGCGCCCCTGTCCGCCTGGCAGGCCGTGGCCGTGCGGCCGGAGGTCGCGGAGGTCCGGCGGGTGGCGGCGCCGCTGGTGGGTCGACACGGCGAACTCGGTCTGCTCCGGCATCTCTACGAACGCACGCGCGAGGAGAGCCTGGTCCAGTCGGTGACGATTCTGGGGCAGGCGGGAGTGGGCAAGAGCCGGCTGCTGCGCGAGTTCCTGGCGGAAGTGCGGGGAGATGATCCGTCCCCGCTGGTCCTGCGGGGCCGGGGGGTGGCCTTCGGCGGGCAGATCGGGTATCACGCGCTGATCGACGTCATGCGGGCGCAGGCGGGCCTCATGGATACCGACCCGGAGGATGTCGTGCGGGCCAAGCTGGCCGGATGGCTGGCGGCAGCTCTGCCGGCGGGTCCGGACCTGCTGGACGGGTTGTTCCTGACCTTTGGCGCGGAGAATGGCACGGCCGCCCCTCCGGAGGAGATGCGCCGGAGGCTCTTCGATGCCTGGCGCGGTCTCCTGGCCGGACTTGCGGCGGCCCGGCCCGTCATCCTCGCCCTGGAGGATCTGCACTGGGCCGATGATGGCGTCCTCGATCTGGTCGAGCACATCGGCGCCACGGCCGAGGGCGTCCCGCTCTTCACGATCTGTCTGGCCCGCCCCGAGCTCCTGGAGCGGAGGCCGCGCTGGGGAGGAGGTGCGCGCAACGCCACCACGCTCGACCTCAAGCCCCTGCGCCCCCAGGAGGCCGACCAGCTGGTCGCGGCCCTCAGCAGCCAGGGTATCCCCCCGGAGATGCGGCAAACCATCGCCCAGCGCGCGGGCGGCAATCCCCTCTTTGTGGAAGAACTCGTGCGGATGCTGCTGGAGGGTAGCACGCCCGGCGCGGCGATCCCCGATACGGTCCAGGCGGTCATCACCGCCCGCATCGACCGCCTGCCCGCCGAGGAACGTCGCGTACTTCAGGCGGCCGCGGTGATCGGGCTCGGCTTCTGGCCCTCGGCCGTCGCCCCGCTGGTCGGCCTTTCGGCAGAAGAGGCGCGCAAGGTCGTCGAGGCCCTGATCGCCAAGGAGCTGGTGGTCAGCCGTCCCCAGTCGGCGATTGCCGGCGAGCGGGAGTACGCGTTCCGGCAGACCCTCACCCGTGACGTGGCCTACGGGCTGCTGCCGAAGTCCCAGCGGGCCCGCGCCCACGCCGAGGCGGCACGCTGGCTGGAAGCACGGGTCGGTGAACGCGTCGAGGAAGTCATCGAGATCCTGGCCGAGCACCTCCGTCTGGCGGGGGATGATGCCCGCGCCGCCACGTACCTCCGGCGCGCGGCCACCAAGGCCCGCCGCCTGTACGCCAACGCGGACGCCGTCCGCCTCTTCGAACAGGCGCTGGAATCCGCCGGAAAAGCGCACCTGCCCCTGCGGGATGTTGCTCTCCTCTATCATGGCCGCGGAGAGGTCTACCAGCTGCGGGGCGAGTACCGCGCCGCGCTCGCCGATTTCGAGGCTGGTCTGACCGCGGCGCGGCTGGCCGAGGATCGGGCCCTGGAAGCCCTGCTGGAGAACCGCGTGGGTTTCGTCCGCCACCGGGAACTCCGGCTGGAAGACGCCGAAGCGCATTTCTCCCGGTCCGTCGACCTCGCCCGGCAGGCGGGCGACCACCAGACGCTGGGACTGTCGCTAATTGACCTGGCCAACGTCGCCTGGGACCGGGGCCAGATGGGACCGAACCACCCCATGCTGTCGGAAGGGATCCGCATTCTCCAGCAGGCCGGCGACCTCTCCGGCGTCGCCCGCGGATTCAATCTGCTGGGCATGGCCCACTTCAGCGCCGGTGAGGGCGCCCCAGCCATCGCAGCGATTGAGGAGGCTCTGGCGGCGGCACGGCGCTCCGGGGACAAGTCCAAGGAAGCCACCAGCCTGTCTTACCTCAGCGTCATCAGCCGCTACCTGGGACGGTATCAGGACTGTCTGCGCTATGGTCAGGAGGCGCTGGACCTGGCGCGGGCCATCGGGGACCGCCGCCGGGAGGTCTTCGCGACGAGCTTCATTGTGCCCGCGCTCATGTCGTTGGGTGAATGGGGCGAGGCGCTCCGTCTGTTGGACGGCATCCTGCGACAGTTGCGGGAGTACGCCAAGATTCACCTCCCCTTCTTTTACGGGTACTCTGGGTTGCTGGCCTACGAACTGGGCGATCTGCGCGAGGCCCACGAGGCCCTGACGCAGGCCATCAGCGTCGAGACCGTCCCCAACCCGGGATGGCAGCAGTTGATCATCCTGGCCGAGATCTTCCGGGCCCGTATCGATGGCGACCGCGCGACGGAGACCCGCGCGCTCGACCGGATGCTGAAGCTCAGCTGGGGCGTCTTCATCCCCGATGATCTGGATATGCTCCTTCCCGTGGCGGAGTCCCTCTTGGAAGTCGGCCGGACCGCCGACGCCCGGCGCTTTATCGATGGGCGTCGTTCCGACGTGGCCAGGTGGGGCGCGGCGGTCTATGAGGCGGCGTTGGCGATCGCCGAGGGCGCCGTGGCTGTCGTGGAAGAACGGACCAGCGAGGCCAGAGGGTTTCTCGACGACGCGGTGCGGTTGAGTCAGGCAACCGAAGACAGGTTGATGGAAGTGCGCGCCCGCGGACGCCGGTGGAAGCTGGCCCACCTGCCGGAAGATCGTGAGGCGCTCCGGCGCGTGCTGCAGCACATTGCCGATTCTCTTCCGGAGGAGCGCCGCGCCATCTTCCTAAAGAGCCCGCGCGCGACCCTGCTGCAGGAACCGTCCTAGCGGTCACCCGTCCCCCATCCACTCCTCCGCGCGGGGGAGGGCCCGGCGTCGGGCCCGGCGTTCGTGCCCGGGGCGCAGGCGCAGCAACCCCTCCACCTCACGGAGCAGATACAGCCGCGTCCGGCGGGTGCCCTGCCGGTAGCTGCGCAGCACGCCCCGGCTGACATAGGCGTAGAGCGTCTGCGCCTTCACGCCGAGCAGCGCGCAGACCTCCGCCGCCGTCAGGTACGCCTCCTCTTCAATCCAGACGACCATTAAGTCCCTCCCACCCGCCCCCGCCGCCCGCTACGCTCAGTCCCTCCCACCCGCCCCCGCCGCTACAACCGCGCCTCCAGTGGCACGAACGGGCGCGGCGCAGTACCGATGTAGTGGGCTCGCGGCCGGATGAGACGGTTGTCCCCGTACTGCTCCATGATGTGCGCACACCAGCCCGCGACGCGCGCGACTGCGAAGATGGAGGTGCAGAAATCACTCGGGATACCGAGGGCCCGATAGATCACGGCCGAGTAGTAGTCCACGTTCACGGGGAGGTCCGTCTCAGCTTTCATCACCCGGTAGACGATTTCGGCCGTCTCGAACAGCGGCAGAAGGCCCGCGCGTTCGGCGAGACGCCGGCCGATCGCGCGCAGGCGCGCCGCGCGCGGATCGTCCACCTTGTAGACGCGGTGCCCCCAGCCGGGAATGCGGTTCCGCGGGTCGGCCCGCTCCGCGTGAGACATGTGTGCGCGGGTCGCCAGCCGGGCGCGGATGTATGGTTCGGCCTGCTCCGGAGGCCCGATGGCCTCGAGCATGATCAAGACGTCCTCGTTGGCCCCCCCGTGCCGCGGACCTTTCAGTGTCCCCAAAGCGGCGACGACCGCGGAGTGCATGTCCGAGACGGTGGCCACCGCCACCCGCGCGACGAAGGTTGAGGCGTTGAGCTCATGCTCCGCGTGCAGGACCAGGACGGCATCCATCGCCTCCGCGGCGAGCGGATCGGGGGGCGCTCCCGTCATCATGTAGAGAAAATCGGCCGCGTGGGAGAGCGCGGGATCGGGGGAGACGGCCGGCTTCCCCTCCCGGATCCGCCGCCAGGCGGCGACGAGGGTTCCCATCTGCGCTGTCAGTCGACGGCTCTTGCGCAGGTTGGCGTCCGGCAAGTTGTCCGCGACATCGGGGTCGTACATCGCCAGCAGCGACACCGCACTGCGCAGGGCCTCCAGCGGGTGGGCGGCACGCGGGTAGCGCTCCATGGCTGCGAGCACCGCCGGAGGCGCAGCGCGCTGCCCGGCCAGAGAGCGGGCGAACTCCGCGAATGTGGCCTTCCCCGGCAGGTCGCCGTTCCACAGCAGGTACGCCACCTCCTCGTAGGAGGAGTGCTCGGCAAGATCGGCGATGTCGTACCCGCGGTAGCGGAGCCGGCCCGCTCTGCCGTCGACGTCGCAGATGGCGCTGTTGGCCGCCACGACGTCCTCCAAGCCCGCCCTGAAGTCCACAGCCATATCCGTTTCGCCTCTCTCCCAATAGGTTGACAAGGATTGATTCGTGTTGATTCCGCACATTCCCTCCCTCCGCGGCGGAGGGAACCCCACGGCGCACTCTGGAGCGGTCCAACAGCCGACCTCCTGGCGGGCCAGCAGGGCTCCGGGGGGGCGCCCCAGTGGTCCGGCAAGCGGGCTGATGCCCGAAACGGCAGGATATTCCCCCTGACAAGCCAAGTTCTCTACGGAAACCCACGGTGAGGCGGAACCACCGGGAATCAATCGACGGCACTGCCGTGCGCGGATGCGCGCGGCTCTTTGGGTCCGACGTCGGGGACCCGGGGCGACATGCTGCCCCGGTGAGCCCCTGACTCAGCACGGCCTACAGAAAGGGGGAGATCGATGAGGCTTCGGGTAGGGGTTCTGGCAGTCCTGGTGGCGCTCGCGGCGCTGCTCCTTCCACCGTATGCCCAGACGCCGGCCCCGGCGGCCGCGGGACCGTTCAAGATCGCCGTCGTCTCCGACATCGGCGGGCGCGGCGACCTCAGCTTCAACGACATGGCCTTCAAGGGGGGCGACGACGCCCGGCGCGAGCTCGGCGTCCAGATGGTCGAGGTGATCAGCAAGGTTGAGGCCGACTACGTCCCCAACCTGACCACCGCGGCCCGCGACCCCAACGTGCGGCTGATCGTGGGCGTCGGCTTCCTCCTGAGCGACGCGCTGGCCCAGGTGGCGCAGAAGTTCCCCGACAAGAACTTCGTCGGCATCGACACCTTCTCGCAGTTCATCATCAAAGACAAGTTCCCCAGCAAGTACCCGCTGCCCAACCTGATGGACATCGTCTACGAAGAGCACAAGGGCAGCGCGCTGGTCGGCGCCCTGGGGGCGCTGCTGGCCGCCCAGTACGACAAGCCGTACATCGGCGGCGTCTTCGGCATTGAGATCCCAGTCCTGTGGAAGTTCGAGATCGGGTACAAGTGGGGCGCCCGCTGGGCCACCCAGTGGATGCTGAAGAACAAGCCGGATAAGTACTTCAAGTACCGGTCGGACTTCGTGCTCTGGACCTACACCGGGACGTTCAGCGATATCCCCAAGGGCTACGCCGCGGCCAAGGCCATGTACGCCAAGGACGCGGTGGCCGTGTATAACATCGCCGGACCGCTGGGCCTGGGCATCAACCAGGCGGTGCAGGAGATCGCGCGCGCCCGGGGGCTCCGGCAGGGCCCACCGTTCTGGATCGGCGTCGACGCCAACCAGGACTGGATTAACCCGGGTTTCGTGATCGCCAGCATGATGAAGCGGGTGGACCGCGGCGTCTTCTTCGCCACCAAGTGGACCCAGGACGGGACGTTCCGCACGCTGGTGAAGCAGAACAGCGGCACGGTGGTGCTGGGCATCGGCACCAAGGTCGGCGGCGCGCTGTCGGAAGGCATCTCGGTGAGCACGCTCGGCGACCTGGACGAGTTCGTGCAGATGGGCGTCAACGCGCAGAAGGTGACGGGCAAGAGGGTCCTGCCCGTGGCCCCGGCCGTGATCCGCGATCGGGTCAAGGCCATGCGCGACGCCCAGCCGTCCTGGATTTGGAGTGCCGTGGCCGAGCTGGAGAAGGCCATCCGCGAGGGCCGGGTGACGGTCCCGTTCGTCATCACGAAGCCCGACATTCAGCAGTGGCGTAAGGAACTAGGCTAGAGCTACCCTGCGCATGTGGGGGCAAGCCACGGTCCTGCGGCCCCGGGGCCTCGGGCCCGGCTTGCCCCTCCATCTGCCGCCAGAAACGCGCGGCGCCGGAGCGGAGTACCTACCCGGCGGCCGCGCCGCTGACCCACGATGGCCGTGACACCGCCGCCCCAACGGATTGAGATGCGGGCCATCCACAAGGTCTACGCGGATGGGACCGTGGCGCTCCGCGGCGTGGATCTCCACCTGAGCCGGGGCGAAGTCGTCGGCCTGCTCGGGGAGAACGGCGCGGGTAAGACAACTCTGATGAAGATTCTCTCCGGTCTCCTCCGCCCGACGCGCGGCGAGATCCTCGTGGAGGGCCGCCCCGTGGACTTCCGAAACCCTGGCGACGCCCTCCGCGTCGGGATCGGCATGGTGCATCAGGCCTTCACCCTGGTGCCGCCCTATACCGGACTGGAGAACATCATCCTCGGGCAGGAAGCGGCCCGGGCCCTCCTCCCTCCTCGGACGGGAGCGGCGCGCGAACGGGTCGAGGCCCTCATGGCGGAGACCGGTCTGGCCGTGCCCCTGGATGACCCGGCGGAATCCATGCCCATCGGCGTCCAGCAGCGGGTCGAGATCCTCAAAACCCTCTATCGCGGCACCTCGGTCCTGATCCTGGACGAACCCACCTCCGCGCTGACGCCGGTAGAGGTCGATGACCTCTTCCGGTTCCTGGGCGGGCTCCGGGCCACCGGCAAGTCCGTCGTGTTCATCACGCACAAACTGAAAGAGGTCCTGGAGATCTCCGACCGGATCGTCGTGCTGCGGGGAGGCCGCGTCACGGGCGAGGTGACCGCGGATCGGGCCACGCCCGAGCGGCTGGCGGAGATGATGGTCGGGCGCAAGGTGGTCCCCCGGGTCAGCCGCGCACCCCATGCCGCCGGCCGGCCGGTCCTGGTCGTGCGCAACCTGGGAGTGGCGGGCGACCGCGGCGCGCCGGCCGTGCGCGACCTCTCCTTCGACGTCCGGGCCGGGGAAGTCTTCGGGATCGCCGGCGTCGAGGGCAACGGCCAGAGCGAACTCGTGCAGGCGCTCACGGGACTGCGGCGCCCCGATGGCGGAGAGATCGTCCTGGAGGGCGCGCGGATCGCCCGGCTCAACCCGCTGGCTCTCTACCGCCGGGGCCTGGGGCACATCCCGGAGGACAAAGCCCGGTTCGGCCTGGCTCTAACCTTCGATGTGGCCGAGAACAGCATCCTCAGCCGCCAGGCCGAGCCGCGGTTCCTCACGGGGCTGGGCCGGCTGGACTGGCGTCGAATCGTCACCTACGCGCGCGAACTGGTGGAGGGGTTCAAGGTCGTCACCCCCGGCCTGCGTGCGACCGTGCGGAGTCTGAGCGGCGGGAACCAGCAGCGCCTCCTGGTCGGGCGCGAACTCAGCAAATCGCCGGTGCTCATCGTCGCGATGCACCCGACCCGCGGGCTGGACATCGCGTCGACGGTGTATATCCGGGAGCTCCTCATCGGGATCCGCGATGAGGGTGCCGCCGTCCTGCTCGTCTCCGCCGACCTGGACGAGATCATCGAACTGAGCGACCGGATTGCTGTGATGTACGAGGGCAGGTTTATTGGCGCGGGTCAGGCGGAGGAATTCAGTCGCGAAGAGATCGGCCTGCTAATGGGAGGCATTACCGCAGATGGCGGTGCCCGCACGAGTGCGCCTACCTCTGCTCCGGCCGCTGATTGAGCAGCTGGCCACCATCATCTTCGGCCTGGTGGTGGGGGCGCTGCTCATGCTGCCGTTCGGCTTCAGCCCGCTGCGCGCCTACAGATCCCTGCTGGCCGGGGCGTTCGGCACGATCCCGGACCTCCTGGAGACCCTGGCCTTTGCCACACCGCTGATGCTCACGGCCCTTCCGTTCTCGGTCGGGGTCCGCGGGGGCCTTTTTAACATCGGAGCGGAGGGGCAGATGTATCTCGGCGCGATCGGGGCCACCATGGTCGCCGGGCTCCTCCCGCTCCCCGCCGGTGTGCACCTGGCCGCCGCCACGGCAGCGGCGATGCTCTTCGGAGCTGCCTGGGCGCTGGTGCCCGCCCTGCTCAAGATCTGGCGTGGCGTGCACGAGGTCATCTCCACGATCATGTTCAACTGGATGGCCTTCTGGCTCTCCACCTACCTGGCGGTAAACTTCCTGGGGGAACCCGGGCGCGCCGAACGGACCGTACCCGCGCTGCTGACGGCCCGCTATCCCGTGTTCACCGAAGACTCGACACTGACCGCGGCCATCTTCGTGGCCGTCGCCCTCTGCGTCGTCGTCTATTTCTACCTCTGGGGCACCCGCGCGGGCTATGAAATCCGCCTGGCCGGGGAGAACCCGGAGGCGGCGCGGTATGCCGGCGTCCACGCAGGGAAGGCCATCCTCATCACGTTCCTGATCGGCGGCATGGCGGCGGGCTTGGCCGGCGCCAGCCAGATCATCGGCCGCCCACCAGCCTGGTCCCTCTACGCCACGTTGGGCAACGTCGTGACTCTGGGCTTCGACGGTATCGGCGTCGCCCTGGTTGGGCGCAACCACCCCGTCGGCGGCGTCCTGGCAGCCATCCTCTTCGGGGCCCTGGCGCACGGCGGACGCCTGATGGAATACGAAGCGGGAGTTCTTTCGGAGATGGTCCGCGCCATCAACGGCCTGATCGTGATCACGCTGGCCGCGCCTGAGATCTGGAAGCTGGTGCGGCGGAGGAGCGCCCGATGACACCCACCCTGCGGCACCTGCTGGCCTACCTGCTGGGCGCGGGGCTCATCGCCGGTTTCGTCTACGCGCTCAGCGTGCTGGGTCTGAATCCCATCTCTCTACTGGAGGCCGGGCTCCTGGCCATGACTCCGCTGGCGCTAGCTGCGGTGGGGGAGTGCCTCAACGAAAAAGCGGGCGTCGTCAACATCGGCCTGGAGGGCATCCTGCTCATCACGGCCGTCGTGGGCGTCTGGATGGCCGAGCTCCCGGGCTTCGGCGGTGGCATGGGCATCCTGGGGGGCGCCGTGGCGGGGGGGCTGTTGGGATTTGGATTGGGCGCGATCAGCGTCTACGGCAAGGCCGACCAGATCATCGCCGGGATCGGGCTCAACGTCTTCGCCCTGGGGTTCGTGCCTTTCCTGTTCATCAGCCTGTGGGCGACTCCCGGTATCCGCGTGTTCCCCGCCGAACTCATGGTCCCGCGGATCCTGACGCCGTTCGGCCAGTTCAGCCCGATTACGCTGCTGGCGATCGTCCTGGCCGTGCTGGCCCACCTCCTTCTCCACCGGACGGTGCTGGGCTTCCGCATCCAGGCCGTCGGCGAGAAGCCTGAGGCGGCCGATGTGGCGGGCGTCCGGGTGGACCGGCTGCGCCTGCTCACCAGCACGCTGGGCGGCGCGCTCTGCGGGGCCGGCGGCGCCTTCCTGCCGCTGGGCTGGTTCGGTGGGGTCGTGAAGGAGATCTCGGCGGGGCGCGGCTTCATCGCCCTGGCCTGCGTCGTCTTCGCCGGACTGGAGCCGCTGCTCGCCCTGGGGGCGGCGTTTCTCTTCGGGTTCGCCGACGGGCTGGCGTCGGCCGTCGCCGTCACCCCCGGCGTAAAGGAACGGGTCCCCTTCTACTTCGTCAACATGCTCCCGTACGCGACGACGCTGGTCGTGGTTGCCCTGGTGATCGGGCGGCGGCGCTTCCCCAGCACGGTCGGCCGGCCCTACGCGCGGGAGTAGCGACCGCCAAAACCACTACGGCAGGTGCACGAACGACACCCAAGGAGGGACCAACTGCTACCTGAGCTTCTTGAGGGCCCCCTGAAGATTCGATGCCCATCTCCCAGCAAGTTTGCCGGGAGTCGTACCATTCAATCGCGCCAAGCCTGGGTCAATTGTAAGGATGGTCTGGCGACGGGCAAGGATAACGCTCTTTCCGTCACGCAATGTCGCTTGCACCTCGTTCGGCTTCAAGCCCTGGGAGATGAGCCGATTCAATGCCGCGGCGGCGGCGTCCGCACGTTGGAATAGATCAAGTCCTTCGTAAGACGTGCGAATTCGGAAGACCTCAATCCCGCCTACCCTAACTATGGCAGCCCAGCCCGTGGCGCTGGAGACTTCCCGAGTCACCGTGACAACGGGCTCACGCTGCGCCCTTGGGGAAGGGACTGAGGCGGTTGAGGCTTGCGTCGGTGCCGGGGAGGGCGGCGGTGAAGTTCGCGGAGGTGGTTGTGTTGGCGTGGGGAGTGGGGACGCCGAACTCGGGGCAGGCGTTGGGGATGGTTGAGGAGAGGGCGCCGTTGCCGGGGGTATGGTCGCGGACGCTGCGACTTGACCAACGACCGTCACCGAAGGCGATGCGCCCAAAACGATTTCTAGGGAGACGTTGACGGATTCGCTGCCAACACGTACGTCCGGGAGGTTTGCCACAACGCGGCGGTTGACAGGCGGGATCGGAAAGAAGGCAATCGAGCCTTCAATAACCTGCTTTGGTGCGATGACGCCTGACAGCGTACTTCGCAACGTCCTTGAAGCGTATGTCCTGCCCGCCTCATCGGTCAACGCTGCGCCAGAAATAGCGTACAGTAAGTCTACTTGAAGATCGGTAGTGTTCTCTATGGCCACTTCTAAACTGGTCAGATCTGCATCAAGGACCAGCGCCACAACTTGAATCCGCAGGCCCGATGCGAAAGCCTCACGCATCACTGGAAAGCGTCGGAGTAATACCCTGCTGGGGAACTTCTGCATGTCCTTGATGACATCATCGGAAAGAACCATCTTCCATATGCCACTCTCTTTGATGACGTGAACAAAGATGACGCGGTTTTCGTACGTGACCACAAACCCTTGTCGGATGCCGATGGTAACCGTCACCTTAAACCGAGCCTGGTCCCTAGCTTCGTTGTACACTGGTTCTCCGATGTCATAGGTAAGGCTGTAGTAAGCTCCCAGAAACACGGCGGCCAGAAACCTGGCACCGAAGATCCTATCGGCGGTCTGCTTCCAGTAGGCGACGAATTGGTCTTCAGCTACTTGAACCTGAGAGTAGACGGATATGTACGTCCTGTAGAAGGCAACCAGGTCCTGTTCTTTGGGCGCCTGGTACCGCATGACGGGCAGAACGATCACATCAAAGTAGGCAACCACTGAATCTTGGGGAATGGCAAATGGTCGGGGTTGTGCGCTGGTGTAGGCAGGGAGTAGCGCGACAATCAACAACAAAAGGGTTAACCGCTTAGGCATCCCTACCCGCAGTATGCGAATCAGGGTATCGATGAGATGCCGCACACGGCGCCCCCATTACGCCGGTCAAGGGAAACGCTACGAACACTCGATTTCGGCGGTCAGGTGCTCAAGACCTCTTTCCATATCTTCCGTCCGCGTTGGTGCATGTTGCTCTTGGGGTACATCCGCAGCAGATCGTGCGTTGAGCGGGGCATGACGTCCTGGTGATGAATGGATAGGAAGGCCTAGTGCTGCCGGGGCGTCGATTCGATGACTTGCTCGGGAATTCAGAATTGCGATAGTCGCTTCGAAACCCTACGCGCGCGCGGCGAGGAGACGATCCAGGTCGTGCAGTCCCACCAGCACCTCGCGGGGGGTGCTGCCCTGCGAGGGGCCAACGATGCCGCGCTCCTCCAGTTGATCGATCAGGCGGGCCGCGGTCACATACCCGATGCGCATCTTCCGCTGCAGGAGCGAGACGGAGCCGTAGCCGGCCCGCACGACGATCCGGGCCGCGTCAGCCAGCCGCCCGTCCTCCTCCCCGCCATCCACGGAGGCCATCTTCTGCCCGACCTGCAGGAGCGTCTCATCGAAGGCCGGCCTCCCCTGGCCGCGCCACCACTCCACGAGCGCCTGGATCTCCTGATCGGCGATGAAGGAGCCTTGCGCCCGGACCGCGCGCGAGGCCCCCATGGGGAGAAAGAGCATGTCGCCGCGGCCGAGCAGCTTCTCCGCGCCCGGGCCGTCGATGATCGTCCGGCTGTCCACCTGGCTGCTGACGGCAAAGGCGATCCGGGAGGGGATGTTGGCTTTGATCAACCCGGTGATCACGTCCACGGACGGGCGCTGCGTGGCGACGACCAGGTGAATCCCGGTCGCCCGGGTCATCTGGGCCAGCCGGCAGATCACATCTTCGAAATCCGCGGGCGCCACCATCATCAGGTCGGCCAGCTCGTCCACGAAGACCACGATGAAGGGCAGCGGGGTCACGTCGGCCAGCTCGTTGTAAGCCTGGATGTTGCGCACCCCCGTCTGGGCAAAGCGCTCGAACCGTTCCTCCATCACCCGCAGCATTTCCCGCAGCGCCCCCGCGGCCGCGCGCGGGTGGGTCACCACCGGGACCAGCAGGTGGGGGATCTGATTGTAGTTCGTCAGCTCGATCCGCTTCGGGTCGATCATCACGAAGCGGCACTCCCGCGGGGTGCAGCGGAAGAGGAAGCTGGCGATGATGCTGTTCATGGCCACCGACTTGCCCGAGCCCGTCGCCCCGGCGATGAGCAGGTGCGGCATCTCGGTCAGGTCGGCGACGATGGGGTGCCCGGTCAAATCCTTGCCCAGCGCCATAATCAGCGGCCCCCGTGGCGTCTGGTAGGATGGAGTCTCCAGGATCTCCTTGATGTGCACCAGGCTGGCCTTCTGGTTGGGGATCTCGATCCCCACAGCGGACTTGCCCGGAATCGGCGCCTCGATGCGCACACTCGGCGCGGCCAGGTTCAGGGCGATGTCGTTGGTCAGGCTGGCGATCTTCTGCACCCGCACCCCTGCCGCCGGGTGCACCTCGAAGCGGGTGACCACGGGACCCTGCTCCCAGTGCACCACCTTCGCCTCGACGCCGAAACTTGCCAGGGTCGCCTCCAGCGCCCGAGCGGTCTCTGAGGGATCCCAGCGCTGGCCGCGTTTCGACGCCGGGAGGTCGCCGAGGAGGTCGAGCGGCGGCAGCGTGTACTGCTGCGGAGGCTCGGGCAGGAGCGATTCCTGATGCACCCGCTCCCGGCGACGGCGCGCCCCCGGCGGTCCGACCGGCACGGCGGCGAATTGCGGCGCCGCGACCGGGGACGGGAGCACAGGGACGGCCTCCGTAGTATCCGTCTCCGCGGTCCGCGCCTCCGGCTGCGCACCCGGAGGTTCGGCAGCGACGACCGGTCCTGCGGCGGGGATTTCGGGTGGAACACGGTGTGGTGCCAGCCGCTCCCGAGCCCAGACCACCGCCGGCATGGCCCACCGCGCGAGTGTGCCGAGTCCGCGGCGGGTCCAGGGACCGGCGACGGCCAGAGCGTTCCGGGCCAGCGGCGGCACGCGCCGCGCCAGAGCGCGGAGGGCCCGGAATCCCCACAGTCCACCGGCAGCCAGGAACCGGACGACGTCGGCCACGGAGACGTGGAAGAGACGCGATAGGCCCGCACTCCCCACCAGGCCGATCAGAACCCCCAGGCCGACCTCACCGACCGCCGTGCGTCCCGCACGGACCAGCACCGCGCCCAGGGCGCCCGTCCCCTGGCCGGCGCGCATGGCGGCGTACTCACCTCCGGCGGGCACTCCGGTGTGGCCGGCCGCGGCCGCGGCCAGTCCCAGCAGCAGGAGGCCCTGCACCCGCGGGGTGAAGCGGGCCCGTTCGCCGGCGACGATGAGCACGAATCCGATCAGGGCGCACAGCGCGGGAATCGCTGCGGCGGCCCGGCCGAGCAGCAGGCGCTGCCATCCTCCCAGGAGCACAGCGACGCCGGTCGCGCGGGGCAGGAAGCTCAGGCCGAGCACCAGGGCGGCAAGGAGGAATAGAACCCCCACGCCGGCCCGACGTGCTCCCGTAGCCTTCCGTCGCCGCGCCATCGTGTTTCTCCCTACCGTACCGCCAGCAGGACCGTCCCGCCGACGATCCAGCAGTACACCGCAAACCCGATCAGCCGTCCCCGGCGGACGGCATCCAGCAGCCAGCGGATCGCCAGCACACCGAAGAGGAGCGACACGGCCAGGCCGACCAGCAGCTGCCCCGGCCCATACCCCAGGGCGACGGCGCCTTCCAGATCCTTCAGCGCATACGCACCCGCACCGAGCAACGCGGGGATCGCCACCAGGAAGGAGAGGCGCGCGGCCTCCTCGCGGCCGATGCCCACCCAGACGGCCGCCGCCAGCGTCATGCCCGAGCGCGAGATGCCCGGGATGATCGAGATGGACTGAGCCAGCCCGATGGCCGCCGCCTCCAAGAAGCGGAGGTCCAGCATCCGGCGCGTTCCCCGCTGGCGGATGAGCAGCAGCACAAGACCGGTAACGATGAGCTGGGCGGCCGTCCCCCGCACAGACTCAAACAGCCGGGTCAAGGGATCGGCGAGCAGGATCCCGATCACGCCGGTGACGGCCGTGGCCACCAGGATCAACCAGGCCAGGCGGCCGTAGGGGTCGGCGGGTCCCTTCCCGAGCCGGGCGACGCTGGAGACAACCCCCGCCAGCAGCCGGCGCACATCCGGCCAGAAGAGCACCACCGCCGCGGCGGCGGTGCCCAGGTGCAGGACCGCCTCCAGCAGGATGCCCGGGCGGGCGATCCGGAGAAGCCGTTCAGCGAAGATGAGGTGGGCGGTGCTGCTGACCGGGAGAAATTCGGTCAGCCCCTGCACGATGCCGAGGACGATCATCTGGGCCATGGCCTGCTCCGACGAAGAGGGCGATGAATGGGCGAAATCACGTTCGATTGTATGGCATTCGCCGCCCCCCGGCCACTCCCTCTCCCCGGCCTGCCTGCGGCTACACCTCGACAACCATCGGCAGGATTATCGGCTGCCGGCGCGTGCGCTGGTACAGGTACTCGCTGATGTCGTCGCGGATGGCCGCTTTCACCGCGGGCCAGTCCGCCGCGTGCGCCTTGCGCAGCCGCCCGACCGTTTCACGCACCCGGGCGCGGACCGCCTCCAGCAATGGCTCCGCCTCCGGGGCGTAGACGAATCCCCGCGACACAACGTCGGGACCGCTGACGACCTCGCCGCTGGTCCGGTCCAACCCCAGCAGGATAATCAAGATTCCGTCCCGGGCCAGGTGGCGCCGGTCGCGGAGGACCACGGCGCCCACGTCCCCGACGCCCAGCCCGTCCACCAGCACGTTGCCGGCATCGAGCCGGCCCGCGATGCGGACCCGGCCGTCGGCGACTTCGAAGACGGTCCCGTTCTCGCCCAGCGGGACCCGGGCCGCCGGGATCCCCACCTGGGCCGCCAGCCGGGCATTCTGCACCAGCATCCGGTACTCCCCGTGCACGGGAATGAGAATCCGGGGGCGCAGCAGATTCGCCATCAGTTTCAATTCCTCCGCCGAGGCGTGCCCGGAGACGTGGACGCCGGCTGTAGGACCGTAGATCACCTCCGCGCCGCGGCGGAAGAGGTGGTCGATCGTGCGCGCGACCAGAGCTTCGTTCCCGGGGATCGGTGTGGCGGAGAAGATGACGGTATCCCCCCGCTTCGCGGTGATCTGGCGGTGCTCGCCAGCGGCGACTCGCGAGAGGGCGGCGAACGGCTCCCCCTGGCTGCCCGTGATCAGGATGGCGACGCGGCGGTCGGGCAGCCGGCCGAGATCGCGCGCCGAGACGAGCACGCCGGACGGAATGCGCAGGTAGCCGAGCTCGCGGGCGATGCGGATGTTCTCCTCCATACTGCGTCCCACCGCCGCCACCCGGCGCCCGCCCGCCGCCGCCAGATCCACGACCTGCTGGATCCGGTGGATGTTGCTGGCGAACGTCGTGACGATGATCCGGCCGGGGGCGTGCTCGAAGTGGCCCCGGAGCGCCGCGCCCGCGTTGCGCTCGGACGCGGTGTAGCCGGGCCGCTCGCTGTTGGTACTGTCCAGCAGCAGCACCGTGACCCCCCGCTCACCGAGCTCGGCGAGCCGGGCGACATCGGTCGGCCGGCCGTCCACCGGGGTCTGGTCGAACTTGAAGTCACCGCTGACCACCACCCTCAGCCCCCCGACGCGGACGACGGCCGCGGCCGCGTCCGGGATGCTGTGGCTCACCCGCACCAGTTCCACCCGGAACGGCCCCAGCGGGACCTCCGCGCGATAGTCCACGGCCTGCCAGCGCACATCCGGGGCATCCTCCACCTTCGCCCGGGCCAGCCCGACGGTCAGGCGGGTGCCCACCACCGGCGCCGGGAGGCGCTGGAGCAGAAACGTCAGCGCGCCGATGTGGTCCTCGTGTCCGTGGGTGAGCACGACCCCATGCAGGCGCACGCGCCGCTGGGTCAGGAGGGAAAAGTCAGGAATGACCAGATCGATCCCGGGGAGTTCCTCCTCGGGAAAGCGCACCCCCGCGTCCACCAACAGAGCGTCCTGCTGCCACTGCAGCAGCGTAGCGTTCTTGCCAATCTCGCCCAGGCCGCCCAGTGGAATGATCTGCAGGACCGCCCCCGTCTTCTCGCGGCGGTCCTCGCGCGGTGGGCGGCGGCGTTTCGTCGTCACGGTTCCCGCCCCACACCGGCGACCACCTGGCGGACACGCTGAATGTCGCGGGCCAGCAGTTCGCGAGCGCCGTAGCGGGCCACGGCAGGATGGTAGAGGGGGACGATGGTGCGCCCCTCATGCGTGAACGGGCGTCCGTGGACCTGGGAGATCTTCGCGCCCGGGCGGAAGGCCTGCAGCGCGTGCGTGCCCAGCGTGATCACGACGCGCGGATTGATGATCGCCAGCTGTGCCTCCAGCCAGGGCCGGCAGGCCGCGATCTCCTCGGGCCGGGGGGCGCGGTTGGCCCCGCCTTTGACCTCGGTGGGGTGGGACTTGATGACGTTCGTGATGTAGATCTCACCGCGCGCAAGCCCCGCCTCCACCAGCAGATCCTCCAGGACGCGGCCCGCCGCGCCGACGAAGGGTCGGCCTGCGGCGTCCTCCTGCCGGCCGGGAGCCTCTCCCACGATCATGATGGTGCCTTCGGCAGGGCCCTCCCCGGGCACGGCATGGTGCCGCACCTTCCACAGGGGGCAGCGGCGGCAGGTCAGGATCCGGTCGTGCAGTTCCCGCAGCGCAGCCGCGCGCGACGTCATCCCGCGGCGTAGGGCCTCAGACCGCCACCGGCAGCAGTGCGAGCTCCTGCAGGACCGCCCGGATCTGCTCCTGCTCTTTAGCGGTCGCTTCCACCAGCGGCAGGCGCGGCGCGCCGGCGTCGAATCCGGCCAGCCGCAGCGCCGCCTTCAGCGGGACCGGGTTGGTCGTGATGAAGAGCACCTTGAACAGCGGCCACAGGCGCAGGTGCACCTCCAGCGCCCGGCGCACGTCGCCCGCGAAGAAAGCCCGCACCATCTCCCCGATGTCCCGCCCTACCAGGTGGGACGCGACGCTGATGACTCCCGTCCCGCCCACGGCCAGCATCGGCAGCGTCAGGCTGTCGTCGCCGGAGTAGAGGAGAAACTCCGGCGGGGTCCGCTTGCGCACATCGGAGGCCTGTTCCAGGCTGCCGGTGGCCTCCTTGATGCCCACGATGTTGGCGACCCCGGCCAGGCGGGCGACCGTCTCCGGCAGGCAGTTCACCCCCGTCCGCCCGGGAATGTTGTAGAGAATCACGGGCAGGGGGGTGGACTCGGCCACCGTGCGGAAGTGCGCATAGAGCCCCTCCTGCGAGGGCCGGTTGTAGTAGGGGTTGACGAGGAGCAGCCCATCCGCCCCGGCCCGCTCCGCCTCTTTGGAGAGGTGAATCGAGTGCGCGGTGTCGTACGTCCCGGTCCCGGCGATCACCCGGGCCCGGGCGCCGACCGCCTGTTTCACGGTCCGGAACAACTCGACCTTCTCTTCGTCGGAGAGCGTCGGCGACTCGCCGGTCGTCCCCGCCACGACCAGGCTCTCCGATCCGCGCTCGATGAGAGAGCGCGCCAACTCCGCCGCCCGGGGGAGATCCAGGCGCCCCTCGCGGTCGAACGGCGTCGCCATCGCCGTAATCACGTGCCCGAACTGCACCATGTTTGGTCCCCCCTTGCGCCCCACGCCTCCCGATCGCCCGAGGGCTCTCCCCTACCCCGGCGCCTCCTGCTCGGATGCCACCTGCTCCCCCAGCCCGAACTCGTCGTGCAGGGCCTGGAGGGCCCGTTCCATCTGCTCCCGCCGCACCAGGCAGGAGATCGTCGTGTGCGAGTCGGCCGTCTGCAGGATCTCCGCCTCCGCCCGCTGCAGCGCGCGGACCACCCGGGCCATCACGCCCGGCACCCCGCGCATGCCGGCCCCGATGATAGACACCTTGGCGCACGGACGCGTGATCGCCACCTCGTACCCGCCCCTCTCCAGCAGGCCGGCAGCGCGCCGGTGATCGTCCTCCTTCACCGTGAAGGCGAGCACGTCGGGCATCAGGGTGATCAGGTCGATGCTGATGCCGGCGGCCGCCAGGTGGTGCAGCGCCTGCAGCGGGGCATCCAGCGCCTCGCCCGGGCGCCGGGGCAGACGCAGCTGCACGACATCGGGCAGGTGTGCCAGCGCGATCACCGGCCGGCCGTCACTGATCGGCACCCCTAACTCCGGTCCACGCACGAGAAGCGTCCCTCCGCTCGGCGAGCCTAATCGCCGGATGACCACCCGCACGCCGTGCTCCCGGCCGATGTCGGCGGCACGGGGGTGGATCACCCGGGCGCCCAGCGCCGCCATCTGCGAGACCTCATCGTAAGAGATCTGCGTGATCACGCGGCCGCTGGGCACAACTTTGGGGTCGGCGGTCATGACTCCTTCCACATCCTTGTAGATCTCCACCAGGGCGGCCGCCAGCGCCGCGCCCAGGGCCACCGCCGTCGTATCGCTGCCGCCGCGCCCGAGGGTCGTGACCTCCCCCTCCGCGGTGACGCCCTGGAACCCCGCCACGACGGCGACCCGTCCCGCGTCCAGGTGGTGCTGGATGCGCGCGGGGTCGATGCGCAGGATGCGGGCCTCGCCGAAGTCGCCCGTGGTCTCGATGCCGGCCTGGGGCCCGGTCAGCGCCACCGCGGGCGTTCCCGACCGTTCCAGTGTATGGGCCAGGAGCGCCGTGGAGATGATCTCGCCGCAGGAGAGGAGCAGGTCCAGGGTCCGCGGGGAGACGTCGGGATCAACCTGCAGGGCCAATCCCAGGAGGGTGTCCGTGGCGTAGGGATCGCCCTCCCGGCCGAGCGCCGACGCCACGACGACGACCTGATGCCCGATCTGCCGGGTGGCGATGACCCGCTCGGCGACGTCGCGGCGTCCCTGGGGTGTGGCCAGGAGCGCGCCGCCGAACTTCTGCACAATGACAGCCATGAGAGCCTCGACCGACCCTCGACCGCCTACGACCGCGCCGTCACCCGCGGCAGCAGCCGTTGTTCCACCAGCGTCTCGGCGATCTGCACCGCGTTCAGCGCCGCGCCCTTGCGCAGGTTGTCGCCCACGGCCACGAAGAGGAGTCCCGTGGGACTGAACGGGTCGCGGCGGATCCGGCCCACGTACACGGGGTCGCGCCCCGCCGCCTGCAGCGGGGTCGGGAACTGGTCCTCCGCCGGCGTATCCATGACGGCCACGCCCGGCGCCGCCGCCAGGATCCGGCGGGCCTCCTCGGGCGATGTCGGCCGCTCCAGGTCTACGTGCACCGCGACGGTGTGCCCCACGAGCACCGGGACCCGCACCGTCGTCGGCAGAACCGGGAAGTCTACCTCCATGATCTTGTGGGTCTCGGCGACGATCTTGAGCTCTTCCTCCGTGTACCCGTCTTCTCCCCACTTCCACTGGGGCAGCACGTTGAAGGCCAGCGGGCGGGGCGTCCCCGCGAGCGCCGCAATCCGCGGCAGGTCGCCGGTGTTCATCGCCTCCGGATCAGCGAGTAGGGCGCGGGTCTGCTCGAGGAGGGCGCGCACGTTGTCCATCCCGCCGCCGGAGACGGACTGGTAGGTGGCGACCACGGCGCGGCGGATGCCCGCCGCCCTGTGGAGCGGGTGCAGGGCCATGATCAGCGTGATTGCGGTGCAGTTGGGGTTGGCCACGACGCCCTGGTGCGCGCGCAGGGCATGCCCGTTGACCTCGGGGATCACCAGGGGAACGCGCGGATCCATCCGCCAGGTCGAGGAGTTATCCACCGCCACGCCGCCGGCCTCCGCAACGGTCCAGGCAAACTCCCGGCTGGCGTCGTCTCCACCCGCGAACAGAACGATATCCTGCTCCCGCAGCCCCTCCGCCGACGTGACCTCGACTTCACCCTCGGTACCTGCCGTGGCCACGCGCCGGCCGGCCGAGCGCGCTGTGGCGAACAGACGCAGGCGGGAGGTGGGAAAGCGCCGTTCCACCAGCATCTTCACCATCTCCCGCCCGACGATCCCCGTCGCCCCGACGACCGCGACGCGCAGCCCGCCCTCTGCCACGATGAACGCTCCTTTTACTCCTTCTATCTTAACCTCCGCTGATTCGCTGCGCCGCGCGCGCGTTCCTTGCACGTCATGCGCCGGGTGATCGGCGCCTTGGCCGGCCGCCGCCGATCACCCGGCGGCCCCAAAGAGCAGTTGAAGCATTTGCACATCGACCTCAACGCCCAGACCCGGACCCGGATTTGGAGCGCCGTATCCCTCCCGGGAGCGCGGTTGCCAGCCGGCGATGTGCTCCGTGACCCAGTCGTTCATGAACGAGACGGTGAAGAGCAGCTCCGGTCGCACGCTCGCGGCCAGGTGACTGATCGCCGCGGTCACGATGTCCCCGCCCCAGGTGTCTTCAATCGTCAGGGCGATCCCCAGCGCCTCGGCCAGGTCGCGAAGGACGCGCGCCCTGCTCAGCCCGCCGACGCGGCTGATCTTCAGGTTCACTCCTCCCGCGCCACCCTGCTGCACCGCGGCCAGGAATGAGGGGACCTCGGTGACGATCTCGTCGTAGATCATCGGCAGGCTGGTCGCCCGGCGCACCTGGGCGCACTCCTCCAGTGTCGGGCAGGGCTGCTCCAGATAGACCCGGGGGAGGTCCTCCAGGAGGCGCGCGGCGAGGACGGCGTCCTGCACGCGCCAGCCGCCGTTGGCGTCGGCGATCACGACGTCGTCCTCCGTCGTAACTTCAAAGACACGGCGCACTCGCTCCGCGTCCAGAGTGGGACGCCCACCGACCTTGAGCTGAAAGCGGTGGATGCCCTCCCTGCGGCGGGCCGCGACATAGTGGGCCATCTCCTCGGGCGACCCCAGTGGCACCGCCATGTACAGGGGATAGCGCTCCTGGCGCTGCCCACCGAGCAGCGTGACCACAGGCTGGCCGGTCGCCTTCCCCAGGATGTCCCAGCAGGCGATGTCCAGGGGACTCTTCGCGTAGCCGTGGCCCGCCAGGGCGACATCCATCCGCGCATGAACCTGCGCCAGGTTCCGCGGGTCGGCCCCGATGAGCGCCGGGGTGAGTTCCGCCAGGGCCGCCCGCGCCCCGCCGGCGAAGGCCGGCAGGTAGGTCGGCCCGAGCGGGCAGACCTCACCCCAGCCGATCAGGCCGTCATCGGTGGAGATGCGCACGACGGTGGACGGCAGGCTCCGCACCACGCGACCGCCGGACATCACATACTCCCCGTGGACGTAGTGCAGGTCGTACCTGTAGATGTCGACCCGGGTGATGCGCATCAGGACCTCCTGGTTGCGGAACGGCTCACGCGGAACGACTCCCGGTGCGCGGGATGGGCTCGGAGAGAGCGCGGGGGGCTCTAGATGTCGAGGAGATTCTCGAGCCCGTAGACGAGGCGGTTCAGCTCCATGACCCGGCGCACGGCCAGCAGCAGCCCGGGCATGAACGACTCTTCGTTGAGGGAGTCATGGCGGATGGTCAGGACCTGTCCGGGACCGCCGAAGATGACTTCCTGGTGCGCCACCAGCCCCGGCAACCGGACGCTGTGGACGTGCACCCCGCCGGCCGCGCCGCCCCGGGCGCCCGGCACGGTCTCTTCCTCCTGGACCTTGGGCGGCGGGGGAGCTCCGCGGGCGTCCGCGATCATCTGCGCCGTCTTCACGGCCGTCCCGGAGGGGGCGTCGCGCTTGCGGTCGTGGTGCAGCTCGATGACCTCGACGTGGGGGAAGAAGCGTGCCGCCATCTGGCTGAACGTCATCATCAGTACGGCGCCCAGCGCGAAGTTTGGGGCGATCACTCCCCCGACCCCCCGGGCGGTGCAGAGCGCGGTGAGATCCCGGACGTCGGACGCGGCGAGCCCGGTCGCGCCGATCACCGGCCGCACCCCCCGGCCGACCGCGGCGCGGGCGTGCTCCACCGCCCCCTGACCCGGCGCGAATTCCACCAGCACGTCGGTGGGGACATCGCGGAGCAGCCTCTCCAGATCCGCGGCGATAGGGATGTCAAGGGCGCTCCGCCCCGCCATGGTGCCGGCGTCTTCACCGATCCCGCGCGTTCGCCCCAGTGCGCCCACAATCCTGAGGTCCGCTTCGGCGGCGATGGCCCGCACCGCCGCGCGCCCCAGCCGCCCGGCCGCCCCGCTGACGACTACGCGGATCGGCGCCATCAGACGGCGGCCACTTCCTCGGCCCGAAAAGCCCGGCGGAGTTCCGCGGCCAGGGACCCGTCGTTGCGGAAGGGGCCGATCGCGGCCAGCGCCATGCGCTCAGGCACCAGCGCCTCCTGCGCCATGGCCAGGACCTGCTCCGCCGTGACCGCGTCTACGCGCGCCAGGATCTCGTCCAGCGACACCTGCCGGCCGTGGTAGAACTGGGAGCGCGCCAGCTTGTGCATCCGGCTCCCCGTGGACTCCAGCGAGAGCATGATCGCGCCCTTCAGGGACTCCTTCGCCCGCAGCAATTCCGCGTCCGTCACCTGCTCCTTGATCTTGGCCACTTCCTTGAGGATCAGGCGGGTCACCCGGGGGGCCGCTCCGGGACTCATCGCTCCGTAGATGACGAACAGCCCGCCCTCCCGGTAGGCCGCGTGATAGGACGTGATGGTGTAAACCAGCCCGCGTTTTTCGCGGATCTCCTGGAAGAGCCGGCTGCTCATCCCGCCGCCCAGGATGTTGTCCAGGATGGACATGACGTACCGGGACTCGTGCGCCTGGGGCAGTCCCTGCGCGCCCAGGGTCAGGTGGACTTGCTCGGTCTCCTTGCTGCGCAGGGCGATGTCGGGCCGCGCGGCCGGCACCGCGGTCTCGCGGGACGGCGCCACGCCGTTCCAGCCTCCCAGGGTATCCGCGACCAACCGGACGACTCCCGCGTGGGTGACATCCCCGGCCACGGCTACGACCACGTTGTTCGGACGGTAGCGCTGCTCCCGGTAGGTCAGGAAGTCCCCGCGGGAGAAGCGCTGCACCGTTTCGACGCTCCCGATCACCGGGCGCCCCAGCGGGTGGCCGTTCCAGATGGTCTGCGCGAAGAGGTCCTGGACCAGCTCGTCGGGCGAATCCTCGTACATCTTGATTTCTTCCAGGATGACCTGCCGCTCCCGCTCCACCGCGTCGGGCTCGAGCGCCGAGCGCAGCAGCATGTCCGCCATCAGGTCCATGACCGTGGGCAGATGCCGGGCCAGCGCTTTGGCGTAGAGGCAGGTCATCTCCCGGTCCGTAAACGCGTTCAGCTGCGCGCCGATGGCGTCGGCGGCCTGGGCAATGTCCAGCGCCGACCGGGTCTGCGTGCCCTTGAAGAACATGTGCTCCAGGAAGTGGGAGATGCCGCCCTGGCGCTCCTCTTCGTAGCGCGACCCCGTCCCGGTCCAGATGCCGATCGTGGCCGTCCGGACCTGCGGCATGGACTCGGTCAGCACCTGAATGCCGTTGGGCAATGTCGTGAATTCCGTCGTCTCCGTCATCGCTCCGTCTCGACCAAACAAGCCTCCGCGAGGGAGGCTTGCCGCTAAATGACCTGATCGGTTGCCCTCAGGACGCCGGGTCGCCACCTCCGCCCCCGGACTCACCGCCGGACTCGGCGCTCATTCCCCGGTCTCTGGCCGGCCGGGCCGGACCGTGTTCCCCCTGAGACCCACGGCCGCCGCCCGGGCCCCTCCCGTGCGGTCCCCCTCCCTGTGGCCCGCGCCCACCGCGGCGAGGGCCGCGCCGGGGCCGGGGGCCGCCTTCACGCAGGCGCGGCGCGGGCGCCGGAGCTTCTCCGGATGTCCCTTCCGTGCCCTCACCGGCCGGGCCGATGCCCCGCCGGGTCAGGTTGACGCGGCCCAGGTTGTCGATCTCCTTGACCTTCACCAGCAGTTCGTCGCCCACTTTGACCACGTCTTCGACCCGGCCCACCCGGCCGTCGGCCAGTTCCGAGATGTGCACCAGGCCCTCCTTGCCCGGCAGCACCTCCACGAAGGCGCCGAAGTTCATCAGGCGTGTGACGCGGCCCAGGTACATCTCGCCCACCTTCACCTCGCGGACGATCTCCTCGATCATCTGCATCGCGCGCCGGGCCGCCTGCTCGTCGACAGAGGCGATATGAATCTTCCCATCCTGCTCGATGTCGATCTTGGCCCCGGTCTCCGCCGTGATCTTGTTGATGACCTTGCCCCCGGGACCGATGACCTCGCGGATCTTCTCTGGGTTGATCTCGATGGTCAGGATCCGCGGGGCGTACGGGGACAGGCTGGTGCGCGGGGCCGGGATGACCGCGGCCATCCGGTCCAGGATGAAGAGACGCGCCTCCCGCGCCTGGGCCAGGGCCCGGGTCAGGAGGTCGCGGGAGAGACCGGCGATCTTCAGGTCCAGCTGCATGGCCGTGATGCCGTCGCGCGTCCCGGCCACCTTGAAGTCCATATCGCCCATCTGGTCTTCCATCCCCAGGATGTCCGTGAGCAGGAGGGCCCGCCCCTCCGCAGCGGTGACCAGCCCGATGGAGATGCCGGCCACCGCGGCCCTGATGGGGACACCCGCGTCCATCAGCGCCAGGGTCGAGCCGCACACCGATGCCATCGACGTGGAGCCGTTCGATTCCAGGGTTTCCGAGACCAGGCGGATCGTGTAGGGGAAGGCATCCTCAGGTGGAATCGCCCAGGCCAGCGCGCGCTCGGCCAGCGCGCCGTGTCCGATCTCCCGCCGGCCCGCGCCGCGCAGCGGCCGGACTTCGCCCACCGAGAACGGGGGAAAGATGTAGTGGTGCATGAACCGCTTGCGCTCGATGATGCCCAGGTTGTCCAGCTTCTGCTCGTCCTCGCCGGTGCCCAGGGTGGCCACCGTCAGCACCTGGGTCTGCCCGCGCTGGAAGAGGCCGCTCCCGTGCGCCCGCGGCAGCAATCCCACCTGGACGGTGAGCGGGCGGATGTCGGTGGGACCCCGCCCGTCGGGCCGCCGCTGCTCCTCCAGGATCCGGCGCCGTACCTCCGCCTTCGTCAAGGCGTAGATCAGGTCGCCCACTTCGACGATCCGGTCAGCAAGCTGGTCGGCGTACCGCAGCGCCAGTTCCTCGCCCACCGCGCGCTGGATGTCCGCCAGCGCCTCCTCGCGGGCGAGTTTCTCCGGGTGCGCCAGCGCGTCACGGACGAGCGGCAGAGCGGCCTCGCGGACCGCATCTGCCAGATTCGGGTCGGGGGACGCCAGGGCTACCTCGCGCCGGGAGTGGCCCGCCATTTCCACGAGGCGGTGCTGGATCTCCACGATGCGGCGGATCTCGGCGTGGGCCAGGTCGAACGCGGCCAGCATCTGATCCTCCGGGACCTCTTTGGCCCCGGCCTCGATCATGATGATCGCGTCGGCAGTCCCGGCCACCACCAGATCGAGACGGCTCTCCTCCTCGATCTGGCGCAGGGTAGGGTTCGTGACCAGCTGATCGCCGATCAATCCCACCCGCACGGCCCCAACCGGTCCTTCGAAGGGCAGCCCGCTGACCATCAGCGCGGCGGAGGCACCGTTGACCGCCAGGATCCCGGGATCGTTCTCCTGATCGGTGGAGAGCACGGTGGCGATCACCTGGACGTCGTGGCGAAAACCCTCGGGAAAGAGTGGGCGGATCGGGCGGTCCATCAGCCGGGCCGTCAGAATGGCCGATTCACCCGGTCGGCCCTCCCGCTTGAAGAAGCCGCCGGGGATCTTGCCGGCGGCATACATGCGCTCCTCGTAATCACAGGTCAGGGGGAAGAAATCGATGCCTTCCCGCGGCTCCGCTGATGCGGTGGCCGTCACCAGGACCATGCTGTCGCCGTAGCGCACTACGACCGCTCCGTTGGCCTGGCGGGCCAGAAGCCCGGTCTCGAAGGACAACGTCCGCCCGCCGACCTGGATCTCAACCTGATGCTGTGTCGAAACGACCATCTACCGACCTCCTACACTCTCGGGGGCGCGTCCGTCCTCCCTATACAACAGCGGGAGCGGGGAGAATCCCCGCCCGCCTGTGCCACATTATCCACTGACAGCCCTGGCAGTACTCATCCGCGCAGACCCAGCTTCTCCACGAGGAGCCGGTAGCGCTCCTCGTCGGACCGCAGCAGGTAGGTCAGGAGGCGGCGGCGCTTGCCGACCATCTTGAGCAGTCCCCGCCGGGAGTGGAAGTCGCGCTTGTGCGCCTTCAGGTGCTCGGCCAGCTGGTTGATCCGCTGCGTCAGCAGAGCGATCTGCACTTCCGGGGAGCCCGTGTCCCCGCCGTGGCGGCGGTGCTCCGCCAGAATCGACTGCTTCCATCCTAGATCCATAGCTACAGGATGCTCCTCCGATCCCCACCGGGCCCCGAGTTCCTAGGGGTGGCAGGGTCATGACATAAACGACGCCCGCAGCCGAGAGGTCGTTGGAGCGGCGGCGCTCCCAGCCGGGGCCTGGCTCATTCTAGCACAGGGGGAGTGCCCGCAACCAGCACAAGCGCTGGGGGTCAAGAATCAGGGCCTAACCCGCCCCTGGGGGCCAAGAACCGCCGAATAGCGCTTACATCTGACTCCATCTGTGCTACGAGCTCAGGAACGGTCCTAAACGCCACTTCGTCCCTGACCCGCGATACGAACACAAGTTCGATATCCTGGCCATACAGATCGGCATCGAAGTCGAGCAGATGAGCTTCCACGAGCAGCGCGCCCGGTCCAAACGTTGGGCGGGTCCCGACGCTCACGGCGGCCGCGTGGATGCCCCCCTCCAGCCGTCCCCAGGCCGCATAGATTCCGCGGCCGGGGAGCACCTTGTCGGGATGGACCGCCAGGTTCGCGGTGGGAAATCCCAGGACCCGGCCACGCCGTTCGCCTTCCACGACCCGTCCGCGCACCGTGTAGAGACGGCCTAGAAAGCGCCCCGCTTCTTCGACCGCACCCGACCGGAGCAGCCGGCGGATCAAGGTGCTGCTGACCAGTGCACCCTCCACGTGCACCGGCGGAACCACGGTCACTCCGAAGCCGAGGCGCGCGCCGCCCGCTCGTAGGACCTCCACCGTGCCCCCCCGGTCCTGCCCAAAGGTGTAGGTAGAACTGACCAGAACGCTGCCCTGCCGCACGACGGCGGCCAGCATCTCCATCCAGTGCCCCGCTGGTGTACGCCGGAGCGTCTCATCGAAACGCACGATGACGGCCGCATCCAGATCCAACCCGGCGAAGAACTCCACGCGCTCCTCCACCGTGGTGAGCAGAATCGGCTCGGGTGGGGGTGCGATGATCCGCTGAGGGTGAGGATCAAAAGTCAGCGCCAGGCTCCGGCCCGCTCCCGTCCGGGCGGCGGCAACCGTCGCAGCCAGCACGGCGCGGTGACCGAGGTGGACCCCATCGAACATCCCCAGCGCCAGAAAGGTCGGGGCGTCGCTTTCCGGCACGTCCTGGAGCCCGCGGAAGATCTCCACGCCGCCTGGAACTACGAGCCCGCCAGGACTTTGAAAGGCCGCAGACTTCCACCTTCGATCCGTCCGAGGGCCAGCAGCGTCCCACCATGACGGAGACGTACGGGTCGATCCGGCGGGAGCTGCTGCCAGTTCGCCACCTTGAACAGGGGGAGCGGAATCCCCTCCAGCACGGCCTGCCGCTGCCCCGGTGGAACGTCCACCGCGGGGAGATCCGCAAGAGCGTCGTCCATCGAGAGCAGCACCTCGCCCAGACGCCCGTCCGTGCGGAGCGCCGCGAGGGATTCCAGCGTGTGGCACTCATCCAGGGCGAACCGGCCCACCCGCCGGCGCAGCATGAAGGACGCGTGGGCGGCGGTGCCGAGCGCCTCGCCCAGATCCCGGGCCAGCGCCCGCACGTAGGTGCCCTTGGAGCACTCGACGTCCAGCAGCGCCCGGGGCGGTGGTCCCGCCCAGAAGTCCAGCAGCCTGAGGCCGTGGATGATCACCCGCCGCGGGGCCGCTTCCACGGTCTCGCCGCGCCGCGCGCGCTGGTAGAGGCGGACGCCGCCGACCTTCACCGCGGAGACCATCGGCGGAACCTGTTCGATTGGACCCTGGAATTGCGGCAGGACCTCCCGCAGCCGTTCCGGCGTCAGGTCCGCGGCGGCGACGGCCGCCGTCACCGTTCCGAAGGCGTCGCCGGTGTCGGTGGCCACGCCGAAGGTCAGTTCCACGCGGTAGGCCTTGTCCACCACGGCGAGGAACTCGGCGATCCTCGTCGCCCGCCCGACCAGAAGGACCAGTACCCCCGCCGCTCCCGGGTCCAGCGTCCCGGTGTGCCCGACGCGCCGCGTCCCGGCCAGGCGCCGCAGCACATCGACCACGTCGTGGGAGGTCATTCCCGGCGGCTTGAGGACCCCTACGACTCCGTCCATGGTTCACCGGTGCCATTCGGTCGATGTAGTTCCGCCGCCGCCGCGGCCAGGACCGCGGGGATCGCCTCCGCCAGGGTGCCGGGCAGCGTGCACCCGGCGGCCCCGGGGTGGCCTCCACCCCCGAATGCCTCCGCGATCACGTGGGCCCGCACGCCGTCCCGCGCCCGGATGCTGACGCGGACGCCGCCGGGAATCTCCTCGAAGAGCATCGCCACCCTGACCCCCTGCATCTGCCGCAGCATCCCGACGATCCCGGCGGCTTCGTCCCCCGTGGCCTCGGCCGCCCGGCGCACCCCCTCGGTCAGGGTGGCATATGCGGCGGCACCGTCCAGGGCCACCACCGTCCGCAGGAGCGCGTAGCCGAGCAGCCGGTGCGCGGGCAGCGTGCGTTGTTCGTAGATGCGCGCCACGATCTCCGCCAGCGGTGCCCCGGCGTCCATCAGCGTCGCCGCCAGGCGCAGCGTGCCGGGCCGGACAGAGGGGAAGCGAAACACCCCTGTGTCCGTGGTCAGGGCCACGAGGAGCGCGGTGGCCATCGCCGGGGTGAGCGGGACGCCCAGTTCCCGAATCAGGTCGGTGACCATCTCCGCCGCCGCGGCTGCCGTGGGGTCCCAGTCGTCGAGGTGTCCGTAGGCGACGTGGCTTTCGTGATGGTCGATGGTGATGACCAGGGGCGCGGCCTGCACTGCTGGCGCGAACGCCCCGCACCGTTCCAGCGTGCTGCACTCCATGGTCACAGCGGCATCGAAGATCGCGTCCGGGGGAACGCCGGGGACGATCCGGTCGGCGCCGGGAAGAAACCCGAAGGGCGGCGGGACGCCGCCGGCGCTGCCGACGACGACGGTCTTCCCCAGGTGCTCCAGGGCGAGGGCCAGGGCCAGCGTCGAACCGAGGGTGTCCCCGTCGGGCTCGACGTGGTTGACCAGCAGGATTCTACCGACCGCGCGGAGGGCGGCCGCGATCCGGGCGCGGGGCGTCGTCATCAGGAGAGTCGGCCGGGGCCGGTGCTTCGCCAACGGCCGGTGCTTCGCCGGGAGCCGGCGCCTCCGCTGGGCCCGGGGGGGCCACTTCACGGAGCAGCGCGACGACCCGGGTCCCTCGCTCAATGGACTCGTCCAGGCGAAAGAGGACCTCCGGCGTGTACCGCAACTGCACCCGCCGTCCCAGTTCGCCGCGCACGAACCCGGTGGCGTGCTCCAGCGCCTCCATCGTCCGGCGCTTGGCCTCCTCATCCCCCAGCACGCTGACGAAGATCTTGGCGTGGCGCAGGTCGCCGCTGAGTTCCACGTCGGTGACGGAGACGAACCCGATCCGGGGGTCGCGCAGTTGCCGCTGCAGAATGGCGCTGGTTTCGGCCTTGAAGAGTTCCTGGAGTTTCTCGCGACGCAGACTCATGAATCCCTCAGAGGATCTCGACGGCGTAGTCGATGAGCTCCACCTGGGCATCGCGCTCGATCAGCCCGGTGACGCGGGCCAGGACCTGCGTCGCGTGGTCGGACGCCGCGCTGACGCAAGCGAAGCCGAGCGTGGCGTGCCGGACGCTGTCCTGCCGGTCCACCTCGGCCGCCGCCACCCGGTACTGGCGCCAGGCTCGATCGAGCAGGCTCCGGATGATGCGGCGCTTATCCTTGAGACTCCGCGTACCGCCGAGCCGCAGTTCCGCGCGCAGGACGCCGACGATCACTGACCTCCGCCCGCCGTTCCCGGCCGCGTCACGCCGGGACTTCCTGCACCTCGTAGGCCTCGATGACGTCGCCTACCTTGATGTCCTGGAAGCGCTCCAGGCCGATCCCGCACTCAAACCCCTCGGTGACCTCGCGCACGTCATCCTTGAACCGGCGCAGGGACGCCACCGTCCCCTCGTAGACCACCACACCTTCCCGCAGCAGCCGCGCCGCCGTTCCGCGGACGATCCGTCCCGTCGTGACGTAGGAGCCCGCGATGGTGCCCACTTTCGGGATATTAAAGGTCTGCCGAACCTCCGCCTGCCCGAGCACAACCTCCTGGGCCCGCGGCGGTCGCAGGCCCCGCAGCGCGGCGAGCAGATCGTCCAGGGCTTCGTAGATGATCCGGTAGAGCCGGACCTCCACACCCTCCTGCTCCGCCATGCGCCGCACCGCCGCCTCCGGTCGCACGTTGAAGCCGACGATCTGGGCGTGATCCGCGGCGGCAAGCATGACGTCGGACTCGGTAATCGGGCCCACCGCCCGGTGCAGAATGGACAGGTTCACGCCGGGCACCTCCAGCCGCCGCAGTGCCGACTCGAGGGCCTCCACCGATCCCTGCACGTCTGCCTTCAGGATAAGGCGCAGCTCGCGGGCCTCCGCGCGCTCCTCGACCACACCGGGGCGGCCACCGCCTTCTGCGGCCCGGCGCTGCTCCAGCCGTTCCTGGGTCGCGGCGCGGGCCAGCCGCTCCTCGGGCACGACCTCCAGTGCGGCGCCGGCCCCGGGCAGCGCCTCCAGCCCCAGGACCTCCACCGGGGTGGCCGGGCCGGCCGATCCGAGCCGCTGCCCGCGCTCGTCCATGATCGCGCGCACACGCCCCCAGGTCTCACCGGCGACGATGATGTCGCCCACGCGCAACGTCCCTTCCTGGACGAGCACGTGCGCCACCGGCCCCCGGCCCCGGTCGAGACGCGCCTCCAGGACGGTCCCGCGGGCGGGGCGCTCCGGATTGGCCCGCAGCTCGTGCAGGTCGGCCACCAGCAGGATCAGTTCCAGCAACTCGCGCAGTCCGCTGCCGGTGCGGGCGGAGACCTCGACCGTTACGGTATCCCCGCCCCACTGCTCGGGGACCAGGCCCAGGTCAGAGAGCTGCTGCTTGACGCGGTCGGGGTTCGCCTGCGGGAGATCCACCTTGTTCACAGCGACGATGATCGGCACGCCGGCGGCGCGCGCGTGACTGATCGCTTCTACGGTCTGGGGCATCACCCCGTCGTCGGCGGCCACCACCAGAACAGCAATGTCGGTGACCTGAGCGCCCCGGGCCCGCAGCGCGGTAAAGGCCTCGTGGCCCGGCGTATCGATGAAGACCACCTGGCGGCTGTCCACCTGCACGGTGGAGGCGCCGATATGCTGGGTGATCCCACCGAACTCCTGGGCGGCCACTGTCGTGGCCCGGATGGCGTCCAGCAGGCTGGTCTTGCCGTGGTCCACGTGCCCCATCACCGTGACGACCGGTGGGCGGGCGACCGCCCCCTCGTCCACGGGAGCGGCGGCCCGGCGGAGGGCCCCCGGCGCCGCGGCCGCCGGCCGCCCTACGGCGACGCCGAACGATTCCACGACCCGCCCGGCCACATCCTGGCCGAGCTGCTGGTTGACTCCCGCCAGCACACCCTGCTCGAGCAGACGCTTCACCACATCCCCCACGCTGACGCCCAGACGCGCGGCCAGGTCGCCTACGGAAATGGACCCGGCGAGGGCCACCTCCTCGGGCAGGACCGCAGCCGACTCCGGCACAACCTCCACGGGCTTGGGCTCAGGCCGCCGGCCGCGACGCTCCGCGTGAAACCGCCGCGGAGGTGGCGGGGGTGGAAGCCGGCGTTCGGGCCTGCGCTCAGGCGGCCGGGGCGCCCGCGGGATCACCGGCGGCGCCTCCCTATCCGACGGCGAGAAGACTTGGGAGACCTCCCCCGGGGCCGGTGTTTCGCGCTCACGTGCTGCCTCCCGTGCTGCTTCCCGCGGCGGCGGCTTCACCGGGGTAATGCGCACGGGCGGGCCTGCTTCCCCTCCGCGCGCGGGAGTCTTGGGGGGCGCGGGCGGGGCCGCCGCAGCAGGCGCGGCAGCTGCGGCGGGCCGCTCCGCCAGCGGAGCCTCCGGCCGTGCTACAGGCGGGCGGACGGGCTCGACGGGAACCTCCTGGGGCTCCGCGGCGACCGGGGCCGGGGCGACCTCCGGTGGAGGTGGCGGCGCCGCGATCTTTCGAATGGAGAGGATCCGCTCGCCGGTCGGCGTCTTGACGTCGATTCTGGGGGCGGCCGGGGCGGGCTTGGCTTTGGCCGCGACCTCCTCGCGCACCCGGCGGATCGTCGTCTCGTCCAGCGAAGAGGAATGGCTCTTGACAGGAACCTTCAGCCGCGCGAGCGACTCCATCAACTCTTTGCTGGACAGCCCCAGCTCTTTCGCCAGTTCATGGACACGCATTCAGGATCTCCTCGGCATCTTGCCGGCCGGCAGGCGAATCACCTTGGGCGCGGGCGGTACAACCGGCCGCACCAGCATCGCGCGCAGGTCCTCTTCCAGCGTCGGCGGAGCTTCCACCTCCAGGGCCTGCTCCAGCCGCCGCTCCCGCAGGGCCACCGTCACGCAGGGCTCCCGGGGATCCACGTAGGCGCCCCGGCCTGCGGCCTTGCCCGTGGGATCGATGCGCACCTCCCCAGAGGGCGTGCGAACGACGCGCACCATCTCCCGCTTGGCCCGCATCTCCCGGCAGGCCACACACATGCGCTGCGGAATCCGGCGCTCGCGTGGCATCGTCTCGGGCTAGCCCGCAGCCCCTTCTGAGACCTCCTCGCGGGTCTCGTCGGCACTCGCTTCCGGCGCTTCGCCGGTAGTCTCCTCCACCTGCTCTGCCGCCGCCAGCACGGTTGCCACCGCCTCACTCTCACCAGACCCGGCCGCGACTACCGCCTCGGTTTCCGCAGGCACGGCCTCGCCTTCCGCCGCCGGTTCCTGAGCGGCGGGGGCGCCCTCGCCCACCACCTCACCCGGCGCGGGGATGCTCTCGGGGGGACCCTCGCCCGCCGCCTCGCTCGCGGCCTCGCCCGCCGCGGTGACGCCGCCGCTCTCGGGTGGGAGGTCGACGAAGAGTTTCTGCGCCTCCAGTTCTTTGAGCTGGGTCTCGCTCTTGATGTCGATGCGCCAGCCCGTCAGCTTGGCGGCCAGCCGGGCATTCTGCCCCTCCCGGCCGATGGCCAGCGAGAGCTGGTGGTCGGGGACGATGACCGTTGCCGTCTTGGTCTCCTCGTTGACGTCCACCCGGACGACCTTGGCCGGGCTGAGCCCCGCGGCCACGAAGAGCGCGGCGTCCGGATTCCAGGGGATGATGTCGATCTTCTCCCCCCGCAGCTCATCCACGATCGCCTGCACGCGCGACCCCTTGGGCCCCACGCACGCCCCGACGGCGTCCACATTCTTGTCCCGGGAGGCCACCGCGATCTTACTGCGGGCGCCCGCTTCCCGCGCGATCGTTTTGATCTCCACGATCCCCTCGTAGATCTCCGGCACCTCCAGCTCAAAGAGCCGCTTCAGCAGGCCGGGGTGGGTCCGGGAGACGACGATCTGCGGGCCCCGGGTGCCCTGGCGGACCTCGACGACGTAGGCCTTGACGCGCTCACCCTGTCGGTGGGACTCCCGCGGGATCTGCTCCGGCGGCGGCAGGACGGCCTCGATCCGCCCCAGGTCCAGGTAGACGTTCTTGCGCTCGATGCGCTGCACCTGACCCGTGACGATGTCGCCCTCACGGTCGCGGAACTCCTTGTAGACGAGTTCCCGCTCGGCCTCGCGCAGGCGCTGCACCAGGACCTGCTTCGCCGTCTGCGCGGCGATCCGGCCGAAGTCGCGCGGGGTGACCTCCAGCTCCACCATGTCTCCCACCGCGGCCGTCGGGTCGTACTGCTGGACCTCGCCCAGGGCGATCTGGGCGGTCGGGTCGTCCACCGCTTCGACCACGGTGCGGATCTGGTAGACGTGGTACTCTCCGCTGCCGCGGTCCACTTCGATGCGGACGTTCTGCGCGGCGCCGCCGAAGTTCTTCTTGTAGGCTGTGAGCAGTGCCGCCTCAACGTCCTCGAAGATGACGTCCTTGCTGATGCCCTTCTCCTCTTCGAGTTGCTGCACCGCCCGGATCAGTTCCAGGTTCATCGTGCCGCCCTGCCTCCCCCAGACAGATCGCGCTTCAGTTCGTTCTCATCAATCGACAACCGGGCGCTGGCCACCTGCGCCCGCGGCAGGCGGACCGGGTGTCCGGCCACCTCGAGGCGGACCTCCCCGGCCTCCAGTCCCACCAGCCGGCCGGTGAAGTGGCGCCGCCCCTCGACCGGCACGAAGGTCGTGACCTGCACCTCCCGCCCGGCGAACCGCTGGAAGTCCCGATCCTTCTTCAAGGGCCGATCCAGGCCCGGCGACGTCACCTCCAGCGTGTAGGCGTGGGGGATCAGGTCGCGCAGGTCCAGTTGCCGCGAGAGCGCTTCGGAGAAGCGGGCCAGCTCATCCACTCCCACCCGCTCCGCCCCGGCGGGTTGCTCCACGGTGACGCGCAGGAGGGTCCGCGCGCCCTGGCCGAGCAACTCTACGTCGGCCACTTCGAGCGCGTACCGCTGCGCGATGGGTTCCACCAGCGCCTCCACTTGTGCCACGATCGCTTCTCGCGTCATCCCCAGGCTCAAAAAAAAGAGCGGGTCACAGCCCACTCCGTCCAAGCGACAGGCGGCCCGGCGCCTCTTCCGGGCCGTTACTTACACAGGCACTATACCATGCGTAGTACGGGGTGACAAGGCGCTACGCGGCGAGTGCAGTGAACGATCCCAACGTGACCGAGGCGGGTGGAGGTGGTGGTCGCGGCGGTACCCAGCCTGGCGGGACGCGGAGCCAATCGTCGACCGAGGCCGAGACGCCGGACCGCCCGTATCAGGATTACCCCCACCTACTGCCTCCCCGTGCGCTCTAGGGATACAACCGGTTAATCAGCCGCGGGAAGGGGATGGTCTCCCGGATGTGCTCCAGGCCGCAGATCCAGGCGACCGTGCGCTCGATCCCCAGGCCGAAGCCGGAGTGCGGAACGGAGCCGTAGCGACGCAGATCGAGATACCAGCGGTAGACGTCGCGGGGGAGGCCGGCCTCATCCAGGCGCCGCTCCAGCAGGGCGGCGTCGTGGATGCGCTGCCCACCACCGATGATCTCCCCATACCCTTCCGGCGCCAGAAGGTCGGCCGCCAGAACGACATCGCGACGCGCTGCGTCCGGCTGCATATAGAAGGCTTTGCAGCGGGCCGGGTAGTGGTGCACGAAGACCGGACGGTCGAACCGCGCCGAGATGACGGTTTCCTCATCCCCGCCGAAGTCTTCCCCCCAGGGGATTGGTTTGCCCTCGCTCTGGAGAATCTCTAGAGCCTCGTCGTAGGTGATGCGCGGGAACGGCGGGACGACGCGGCGCAGCGGCTCCAGATCGCGGCCCAACGCGGCCAACTCGCGGGCGCGGACCTCCAGCACCTGGGCCACGACGGCGCAGACGAACTCCTCCGCCAGCGTCATGCACCCGTCCAGGTCCAGGTAGGCGACCTCCGGCTCGAGCATCCAGAATTCGGTGAGGTGGCGGCGCGTCTTGCTCTTCTCGGCGCGGAAGGTCGGCCCGTAGCAGTAGACCCGGCCGAACGCGGCCGCCGCGGCCTCGTTGTAGAGTTGCCCCGACTGGGTCAGGTAGGCCCTGCCCAGGTCGAAGTACTCGGTCTCGAAGAGCGTGGTAGTCCCCTCCACCGACGCCGGGGTCAGCACCGGCGCGTCCACGCGCAGGAACCCCCGGCTGTCGAGGAACCCGGTGGCCGCGCGGATGACCTCGGCGCGCACGCGCAGGATGGCGTGCGGGCGGGAGGAGCGCAGCCAGAGGTGGCGGTGGTCCATCAGGAACTCGACGCCGTGTTCCTTAGGCGTGATGGGAAAAGGCTCCGCTTCCTGCACGACTGTCAGCTGCGTCACCAGGATCTCCACCCCGCCGGGGGCACGACGGTCTGCGCGCACACTGCCGGCGACCGTGAGACTGCTCTCCTGCGGCAGGTGGTCGGCCCGGGTGAAGGTTGCCGCATCCACGGCCTTCGCGGAGACCACGGCCTGCACGACGCCGGTACCATCCCGGATCAGCAGAAAGTGGATCCCGCCGCTGCTGCGCCGGTTGGCCAACCAGCCGCGCACCTCGACCTCCTGCCCCACGGCGGCGGGCAGGGCCTCGATCGGCGTGGCGCGAGAGGCGGAGTTCATCGCGGGGCCAGGCTCATCACGCTCGGGCGCGGCCGGAGCACGGGACACGGCGTGGCCTGGCGCCGTAGTCTACCAGAAGTGAGCGAACTTGGCGGCGAAGCGCCGCTCCATCTCCTCCTTGTAAAGGTGGTAGACGGGGCACTCCCGGGTCATGCAGATGTGCAGGGCGGTGTTGCAGAAGGCGTCGGCGACCTCCCAGCAGCGCTTGTTGATGAAGTAGGCCTGGCACACGCCCTTCTTCGGCAGCGCCGTGGGCATGTCCGGCAGGACGGCCTCGGGAATCGGCGGCGGGGTGGTCCCGGCCGGATGCTCCGACGGCAGGGGGACCGGATCGCGGACCAGGCGCAGGACGGGCCGCGCCTCCGGTGGCGGGGGAACCGGCTTCCGCTCCTCGGGGCGAGCGACCGGCGTCGCCAGCAGGGCGTCCATCTCGCGCGAGGCATGCTCGATGGCCTCCCTAACGCCGCGCCGCAGCTCCTCGCGCTCTCTCCTCATGGGCGATGACCTCCTTGGCCAGGTTGATGTAGTCCTGGGCACCGCGGGAGGCGGGCTGCGTCACGAAGAGCGGCACGCCCTGCATCGACGACTCCACCAGTTTGATATTGAAGTTGATGGTGGTGCGGAAGACCGCGTCGCCGAAGCGCTCGCGGATGCCCTGGAGGATCTCGTTGCTGATGTTGGTGCGCGAATCGTACATCGTGGGCAGGACGCCGAGAATCTCGATCTGGTGGCCGACCTCTTCCCGGACCATCTTCAGGGTCTGGAGGAGCTGGCGCATCCCGACCAGCGCGTAGTAGTGGGTCTGGATCGGAATAATCACGCTGTCGCAGGCGACCAGCGCGTTGAGCGTGAGCAGGCCCAGCGACGGCGGCGTGTCGATGATGATGAAGTGATAGGTGAGCGGGAGACTGGCCAGGCGTTTGCGCAGGGCGTTCTCCCGCCCAATCCGGGCGGCCAGCTCCAGGTCCGCCGCCGCCAGGTCGATCGAGGAGGGCGCCAGGGCCAAATTTCTGACCTTGGTTTCCACGATGACCTCGTCCAGCCGCAGGGTCTCGCTGTCGTCCCCCTGCACCAGCACGTGGTAGATGGTCCGGGGCAGCTGCGCCGGATCCACGCCGACACTGATGGTGGCGTTGGCCTGAGGGTCAAGGTCGATCAGGAGGGTCTTCCGGCCCGAGAGAGCCAGGGAGGCACTGAGGTTGACTGCCGTTGTGGTCTTGCCGCAGCCACCCTTCTGATTCACCAGGGCGATCACGCGCGTCTGGGTTGGTGCGGTCAACTGCTGCCTCCAGGGGCGATCCGCCGCTCCCGCGCCGGCGAATCGCCAACCGCCCCTTACAAGAGGGGCGTGGTGCGACGTTCTGCTGCGTTGAGGACCGCGCGCACGGCCGCCTCCTCAGGGATGCGATCCGCCACGGCACTGCCGACCAGTCGCTCTTCCACCTCCTCGGACCGGAGCTGGAGTTCCACGATCACGGTGTCCCGCTGGGCGACGGACTGGGTCACCGCCGCGTCGCAGCGCAGGCGCCAGGGCGCCGGCAGGAACTCGTTGAGCGCGGCCACGGTCGCCGCGGCGGCGGCCAGGACCGTCGGCTGCTGCCCTTCCGCGGACTCGCCGTGCCCCAGAGTGGTCTGGCCGTTGTGGGAGAGCTCGACGTCCACGCGGACGCGGCCCCCCTCCCGCTCCACCTTCAACCGGTTGACCCGCAGCCGCGCCGCGCCCATCCCCCGGTCTGTTCGACCTCGTCGGAGGTTTTCCTTTGCGCGGGAGCCTCGGGGCTCGTCCTGTGCGCGGTGGCGGCGCTTCCCGCCGCCGGGGTAGAATGGAGCATCACGGTCCCCGCGAACCCACAGCCCGCAAAGGGAGGCGACGCATGCGGATTACGTTCAGTGTGATTAAGGCGGACATCGGTAGTATCGGCGGCCATACCCTCCCCAGTCCTGAGGTCCTGGCCATCGCCCGGGAGCGCGTCGAGCGGGCCAAAGGGTCGCTGCTCATCGACGCCCACGTCGCCCATACCGGAGACGACATCGCCCTGTTAATGACCCACCCGCACGGCGTCGGCGACTCCCGCGTCCACCAGCTGGCCTGGGACGTCTTTCGGGCGGGCACGGAGAAAGCCAAGGCGCAGGGCCTCTACGGCGCCGGCCAGGACCTCCTCAAGGATGCCTTCTCCGGCAACGTGCGCGGGCTCGGCCCGGCTTCGGCGGAGATGGAGTTCGAGGAGCGTCCGAACGAGGCGGTGATTGTCTTCGCGGCCGACAAGACCGAGCCGGGCGCCTTCAACCTCCCCTTCTACCTGGCCTTCGCCGACCCGATGTACTCGCCGGGCCTGCTCCTCTCGGAAGCCCTGCACGACGGGTTCGTCTTTCACATCATGGACGTGGACCATACCGAAGGGGACCGCGTGATCGTTCTGCCGGCGCCGGAGCGGCTCTATGATATCGCCGCGCTGCTCAGGGACACGCACCGTTACGCCATCGAGTCGATCTGGTCGCGGAAGTACCCGTCGGAGCAGGCCGCGGCGGTGGCGACCTCGCGCCTGCGCAACATCGCCGGGCGCTACGTCGGCAAGGATGACCCCGTGGCGGTCGTGCGGGTGCAGAAGATCTTCCCTGCCACGGAGGAGTTCGGCCCGCCCTTCGCCCTGGGCGCGTTCGTGGCCGGGGACACGCGCGGGAGCCACAACCTGCCGCTGATGCCCGTGCCGATCAACACGCCGGCCTCGACCTATTTCTGCTGCCCCATGGTCTCGGCGTTAGGCTTCTCCATGCACAACGGGATCCTGAGCACGCCGGCCGACCTCTTCGCCGACCCGTTCTGGTCCCACGTGCGCGACCGGGTCGCGGGGAAGGCGATGGACATGCGCCTGCAGGGCTTCTTCCAGCCGGCGACGCTGCCGTTCTCAGAACTGGAGTATGGGGGGATCGTCGTCCGGCTGAACAAACTGGACCATGAGTTCACGATCCGGGACGGCCAGCGCGCGGGCGAGGAGGCGCCGATCGGCGCCGCGGGAGTCGAGACCGGGGAAAAGAGCTAGCGGCGAACCACGACACCGACCGCGACGCGGCGCCGACTAGTGCCGGCGTGAGTCGTGTTCTTCTTTGATAATTGTTCGGTTCAGCAGGTCGATTAGCCCCGGAGCGATGCTGGGGAGCAGGGCTCCGATCACGAGCATCACGCCCAGGGCGACCACAAGAATCCAGAGCGCGTCACGCTCCGCCATGATTCACCTATTCCGGCTTCCCTCACTCGACTCCTGCGGAAACTCCCGCGCCACGAGCGCCAGGGCCTCGTCGCGGGTCCGCACGCGGCCTTCCAGTTGCGCGTCGAGCACCGCGTCCAGGATCTCCCGGAAACGCGGTCCCGGGCGGTACCCGCGGGCAATCAGGTCGTCCCCCGTGATCAGGCGCGGCGGCCGCTCCTCCTCCGCCGTCAACCGCACGCGCGCCCCGCGGATCTCCTCCCAGCGGCTGAGGTCACCGTCCATCGCCCGCACGTCCACACGGCAGAGTTCGAGCAGGTCTGCGAAGTCGGCCCGCGCCAGGAAGCGCTTGGCCCGCGCCGGGCGCATCTGCGGCACCGTCCAGAACCGCTCGTGGTCGGCGACCAGCGTGACGACGCGGTCGGTTTCCTCGCCGCTCAAGCGGAGCCGGCGGCAGACCTGTTCGGCAATCTCCGCGCCGACATGGTCGTGGCCGTGAAAGCGGATGCGGTCCGGACCCCGTTCGAACGTCACCGGCTTGCCCACGTCATGGAGGAGCACGGCGAGGGCCAGCAGCGGCGAGGGATGCTGCAGGTGGACCAGGGCCAGCCGGGTGTGGGTGAAGACATCCCCCTCCGGGTGAAATTCCGGCGGCTGCTCCACCCCTACCATCGCCGAGACCTCGGGCAGAATCGCCGCAAGCAGCCCCGTGGTGCGCAGGTGCTCCAGCCCCTCCGCGCGCCCGGGGCTGGCGAGCAGGCGCAGGAGTTCGTCGCGGATGCGCTCCGCGCTCACCTGGGTGATCTGGGGAGCGAGGCGCCGGATCGCCGCGAAGGTGGCGTCCTCGATGGTGAAGCCGAGTTCGGCCGCCAGACGGATCGCCCGCAGCAGACGCAGCCGGTCCTCGGCGAACCGCTCCTCCGGGTCGCCAACGGTACGGATCCGTCGCGCGGCCAGATCCTCTCGCCCGCCGACGAGATCCACCACCGCCCCGTCCAGGGGATCATAAAGCAGGGCGTTGATGGTGAAGTCCCGCCGGCGGATGTCTTCCTCTAAGGAAGCGAATTCCACGAATGCGGGGTGGCGGCCGTCCAGATACGGACCTTCCCGCCGGAAGGTCGCCACGTCGTAGACGCCGTCTGCGGCCGGCACGAGGACCACGCCGAAGGCCGCGCCGACGTGAATGGTACGGGGAAAGAGGCGGTCGATCTGCTCCGGCCGGGCGTCGGTGACGATGTCGACGTCGTGGGGCGTGCGGTCCATGAGCAGGTCGCGCACCGCGCCCCCGACCAGGTAGGCGCGGTGACCGGCCTCCCGCAGCCGGCGGATGATGTCGCCCGCCCCGCCGAGTTCGGTCAGACCCGCTCCTGCCCCGCCCGTGCGCTCAGTCGTCGAGGGGCGGCGGCTCGTCAGCCCGTCCCAGGATCTCGTCCCGCCCGCGCCGGAGGATGTCCTGGGCCTTCTCCCGCAGGTCCTCCACGGTCTCCCAGGCCCGCCCGCGGAACTCCTCCGCCCGGGCCCGCGCCTTGGTGGCGACCTCCTCGGCCCGCTCCCGGGTGCGCTGGCCCACCTCCGTGCCGCGCTCCTTAAGGCGCGCCCGCATCTCCTCGGTCATCCGGGACGCCAGGAAGAAGGCGATGCCGGCGCCGATCGCCGCGCCCAGCAGGAATCCTATTCCGAATCCCGACTCGCGCTTCTCGCTGTCATTCTTCTCACCGTCCACGGCTCACCTCCAGAGCGCCGGCCGCAGCCAGCGCCTCACCCGGCCGGACGGCCGGGGTAACATCGTCGATCACTCCGCCCCCCAGGACGACCTCTCCGCCGTAGAGGGCGACGGCCTGCCCGGGGGCCGCGGCCCGCTGCGGTTCGTCGAACCGCACGCGCAGCGCCCCGGTCTGATCCATCCAGGCCCGGGCGGGCGTCTCCCGCCCACCATGACGGATTCTGGCCGTGACCCGGACCGGACCTTCCGGGATGCCACCCCCGATCCAGTTCACCTGCCGGGCTGTGATCTCGGCCGCCAGCAGGTCCCGCGCCTCGCCGACCAGCACCGCGTTGCGCGCCGGGTCGATCCCCGTGACGTACAGCGGGCGACCGGCAGCGACGCCCAGCCCGCGCCGCTGGCCGACCGTGAACGCGCCCACGCCGCCGTGCGTCCCTACCTGCTGCCCTGCCCGGTCCAGGATCGGCCCCGGGCGGGCGGCCTCGGGGCGGCGCCGAGCCACCAAATCGCTGTAATGCCCCCGGGGCACAAAGCAGATCTCCTGGCTGTCCGGCCTATCCGCCACGGCCAGGCCCAGGCGCCGGGCGGTCTCCCGGATCTGCGGCTTCGCGTACTCGCCGACCGGAAAGAGAAGCCGGCGCAGCTGCTCCTGTGTCAGGGCGAAAAGGACGTAGGACTGGTCCTTCTCCGCGTCCCGGGCCCGCAGAAGCAGGTGACGGTCGAGTGCGGGGTCGTAGGCGATCCGCGCGTAGTGCCCGGTCGCCAGACGGTCCAGCCCGAGCGCACGGACCTTCCGCAGGAGAATGGAAAACTTGATGGCCCGGTTGCAGGCGATGCAGGGGTTGGGGGTCCGGCCGCGGGCATACTCGTCGCAGAACTGGTCGATGACCGCCCGCTCGAACTCGGCGCGCAGGTTCAGGACGTAGTGGCGGATGCCCAGGCGCTGCGCCACGGCCCGGGCATCCCCGATGGCTGTGATCCCGCAGCAGGCGCGGAACGCGTCGTCCGGATCCGGCAGCCAGGCGGGCCAAAGGTTCATGGTCAGGCCGACGACCTCATGTCCCGCTTCCACGAGCAGGGCCGCGGCCACCGAACTATCGACTCCGCCGCTCATCGCGACGCCGATGCGGGCCATAGCCGTCTGATTATACCGTGTTATCCGTACGGCGGGCCTTCCGCGTTCCGGCCTCCCCGGAGCAGGCGCAGCCTCACTCTCGGGGAGCGGCCCTACCCCTCGCGGGAGACGTAGCGCTTGATCCCCTTCCACCAGGCCAGGAGCCTCCGGCGGACCTCTTTCTCGAATCCCGACTCGGATGGCTGGTAGTAGACCCGGTCGCGGAGGTTATCCGGCAGGTACTGCTGCTCGACGAAGTGGCCGGGGTAGCTGTGCGCGTACTTGTAGCCCTGGCCGTGCCCCAGACGGGCGACGGCCAGAGAGTGGCTGCTGTCCCGCAGGTGGCGCGGGACCGACTCGGCGCGGACCTCCTCGACGTCGCGCGACGCCCCACCGATGGCCTCGACAACCGCGTTGCTCTTGGGCGCGGTGGCGATGTAGATTGCCGCCTCCGTCATCGGAATCCGCGCCTCCGGCAGCCCGACGAACTCCACCGCCTGCGCGGCCGCGGTCGCAATCACCAGGGCCATGGGGTCGGCCAGCCCCACGTCTTCCGCTGCGTGCACCACCATCCGGCGGGCAATGAAGCGCGGGTCCTCTCCGGCCGCCAGCATGCGCGCCAACCAGTAGACGGCCGCATCGGGGTCGCTGCCGCGGAGGCTCTTGATAAAGGCGGAGATGGTGTCGTAGTGGACATCCCCTTCGCGGTCGTAGAGGAGGGCCCGCCGCTGGCTCGCCGCCGCGGCGGCGGCCAGCGTGATCCGCCGGACGCCGCGCTCGACGGGGGCGATCGTGACCGCGGCCTCCAGGACATTGAGCGCGATCCGCGCGTCACCGTTGCCGATGTTCACAAGATGCGCCAGCGCGTCCTCGTCCACGGTGATCTTCTGGCCGCCGAGCCCCCGGGGATCGGCCAGCGCCCGCTGCAGGATGGTCCGCAGGTCCTCCTCCCGCAGCGGTTCCAGCTGCAGGACCCGGGCGCGTGAGACCAGGGTGGCGTTGACTTCGAAGAACGGGTTCTCCGTCGTGGAACCGATCAGGACGATCGTCCCGTCCTCCACCGCCGGCAGGAGGACGTCCTGCTGCGCTTTGTTGAACCTGTGGATCTCATCGATGAACAGGATCGTGCGCGTCTGGTAGTAGGTGCGGCGGTCCAGCGCCTCGGTGATGATGCGCTTGAGGTCGGCGACGCCCGCGGTGACGGCATTGATCTGCTCGACATGGGAGCGGGTCAGGCGGGCGATGATGTGGGCCAGGGAGGTCTTGCCGGTGCCGGGCGGTCCGTAGAGGATCAGGCTGGCCAGATCGTCCGTCTCGATGGCGCGCCGCAGGAAGGTCCCCGGGCCGACGATGTGCTCCTGGCCGACGAACTCGTCGAGCGTCTGCGGTCGCAGGCGGGCCGCCAGCGGCGCGTCCTCAGGGAGGCGGTCGGCGGGGAAGAGGCTCACCGTCGCCTCCGTCCGCGGATCCGGATCTTTGCGCCGTGCGTCCGCATTCAATTAGACAAATCCCCGCCGTACCGTGCGCGCCGGAGTTCCCGAACCTGTCCTCGACAGGTGGGTGCCCTCCCGGCCGTTTCTGACAACCCCGGGCGGGAGCCTGCGCCCCCGGGGGCCGTCATCCGCGTCCAGAGCCCGGGCTCCCTCGCACTCAGTGTTGGCTCGGAACTTCTGGCGCGCTCGTGTACGGCAGGGATTCCCTGCTCACCCTTATCCTACCCCCGGTAAGCCGGGTCTGACAACCCGCACACCCGTCAGGATGGCTCCACGAGCCTGATGTGGGCCTCCCGGAGCTGGCGCGGATCGACGGGGGAGGGGGCCCCGGTCATGGGGTCGCTGCCGGTCGTGGTCTTCGGGAAGGCGATGACCTCCCGGATGCTCTCTTCCCCCGCCAGGAGCATGACCAGCCGGTCGAACCCCAGGGCGATCCCCCCGTGCGGCGGGACCCCGTACCGGAAGGCCTCCAGCAGAAAGCCGAACCGCCGTTCCGCCTCCTCCTCACCGAGCCCCAGCAGGCTGAAGACCTGCCGCTGCAGGTCCCGGTCGGAGATCCGGATGCTGCCTCCCCCCACCTCCACGCCGTTCAGCACCAGGTCGTAGGCCCGGGCGCGCACCCGCAATGGGTCAGAGGCCAGCATCGCCCGTTCCGCTTCCAGCGGCGCGGTGAACGGATGGTGGACCGCAGCGAGTCTCCCCTCCTCCTCGCTGGGTTCCAGCAGGGGGAACTCGGTGACCCAGCAGAATCGGAACCCCTGCTCGACCAGGCCCCGTGCCCGGGCGATCTCCAGGCGGAGCCTTCCAAGGGCGCGGGCGGTTGTCTGGGCGTCGCCCCAGCAGAACACCATAAGATCGTTCGCCCCGGCTCCGAGACGGGCGCTCAGCCGGGCCGCGCCGTCAGGGGTAACCTGCTTCGCCAGCGTCCCCTTCACCCCGGAGGAAGTTACCGCCAGGGAGGCGAGACGGTCCGCGGCGCCCTCCCCTCTCGCCAGGGCGCGCCATTCGTCCACCTGTTTCCGCGAGGCCGACGCTGCTCCGGGCACGTGGAAACCCCGGACGACCCCACCCACGCCTGGATCGGTGACGCTGGACTTCAGGAAGGGTATCGCGCCCTCGGCGACGAGGTCGGAGACATCCTGGATCACCAGCGGCACGCGCAGGTCCGGCTTGTCCGTCCCGTAGCGGAGCAGCGCATCCTCAAAGGTCAGCCGCGGGAAGGGCCGGTCGACCCGGGTCCCGGTACTGTCGGCGATCGCCTCGGTCAGGACCTCTTCCGTCGTCTGCATGACCGCGGCTTCGTCCACGAAGGCCATCTCGACATCCACCTGGGTGAACTCGGGCTGGCGGTCGGCGCGCAGGTCCTCGTCCCGGAAGCAGCGCACGATCTGAAAGTACCGGTCCAATCCGGCCACCATCAGGATCTGCTTGAAGAGCTGCGGGGACTGGGGCAGCACGTAGAACCGGCCGGGCTGCAGGCGGCTGGGCACGAGGAAGTCGCGCGCACCCTCCGGGGTGGACTTGATCAGCATCGGCGTCTCGACCTCGAGGAACCCCCGCGCATCAAACGCGCGCCGGATCGCCATCGCGACCCGGTGCCGCAGCCGGAGGTTGGCGATCAGCGCCGGACGCCGGAGGTCGAGATAGCGGTAGCGCAGCCGCAACGTCTCGTCCACCGGCCGCTCCTCGGTCACCGGAAATGGGGGTGTCCCCGACGAAGCCAGGACCGTTACCGCCTCGGCGTGGATCTCCACGGTGCCGGTGGCCAGGCGGGGATTCTCCGTCCCCGGCCGGCGCGGCCGTACTTCTCCCTCCACCAGCACGACGTACTCCTGGCGCACGCCGTCCGCGGCCGCGTAGGCCGCCTGGGCCTGCGGCTGCACGACGACCTGAACGAGACCCTCCCGGTCCCGCAGGTCCAGGAAGATCACCCCGCCCAGGTCGCGCCGGCGGTGCACCCATCCGGCGACCCGCACCCGCCGGCCCACATCCTGGGACCGCAGGCCCCCGCAGAAGTGCGTCCGCATGCCTCCACGCATCGGCTTCTCCATCGTCACGGCTCCAGGCGGCGCAGGTCACGGGGGAAGAGCGTCGTCCAACGGATATTGCTCGCCCCGATCAGCTGCGCGGTCAGCCGCTCCAGCCCGATGGCAAACCCCCCGTGCGGCGGCATGCCGCAGGCGAAGGCCTCCAGGTACCCGCCGAACGAGCCGGGGTCCAGGCGAAAGCGCACCATGTTCTCGCGGAGTTGCGTGTAGTCGTGAATGCGCATGCCGCCAGTCGTCACCTCCAGGCCGCGGAAGAGCAGGTCGAAGGAGAGCGTGCGCTCGGGATCCCGCGGGTCGGGCAGCGCGTAGAACGGCCGCGCCGCCGCGGGGTAGTGCGTAACGAAGACAAAGTCCGATCCCTCCTCGGCGTAGAGACGCCCCAGCGCCCGTTCCCCCGCCGGGTCGAGGTCCGCTCCCGGCGCGACGGGCACCCCGTCGGATGACGCCCCCGCACCGGCGAGCCGTTCCTGTGCCTGGGCCAGCGTCAACCGCGGAATGCGCTCGACCGACGGGAGGGTGATCCCCAGCGTCTCGATCGCCTGGCCGGCCTGCTCGCGCACCTCCTGCAACATCGCCTGGAGCAGCGCCGTCTCCAGGGTTAGCAGCCCGTCCAGGTCAATGAATCCCACCTCGACATCCAGGCTGGTGTATTCGTTCAGGTGGCGGGCCGTCTCGTGCGGTTCGTTGCGGTAGACCGGCCCGATCTCGAAGACGCGTTCGAAGGCCCCGACGCAGATCTGCTTGTAGAGCTGCGGACTCTGCGCCAGGTAGGCGGGGCGTTCGGGATACTCCACGCGGAAGAGCCCCGCCCCCCCTTCGGTCGCCGTCGCCACCAGCTTGCTGGTGTGAATCTCGGTGAAGCCGCACCCGGCGAGGTAGCAGCGGAATCCGCCGGCCAGGGCGGCCGCCACGTGGAACGCCGCAGCGATAGTAGGATGGCGCAACGAGAGCGCCCGGTGATCCAGGACCGTCTCCAGCGAGGCGCGCAGCACCGGCTTGCCGATCTCCAGCGGCAGGCGCGCGGCCGGGCGGCCCAGGACCGTGATCGCCGCGGCCTCAACTTCGACCCCGCCGGGCGCGCGCGCATCGGCCCGGCTGTGCCCGATGACCTCCACGACCGCCTCCCGGGGCAGGTCGGCCTCGCCGGGGAGGACGACCTGGATCGTGCCGGTGCGGTCCCGCAGGATGACGAAGGTCACTCCCCCCAGCGACCGCACGGTGCTCACCGCGCCCAGCAGGCGCACCGGCTCCGGCGCTGGCTGCACCGCCTCGGCCAGGGTGCGCGGAAGTCCGGAACCCTCCCGGTCGTGCTCCCCCACCATCGTCAGGATGCGGCCTCCACCCACTCCCGGATCAGGAGCGCGGCGTGGTCCGCGCTCACCATCCGCTCCTCGCCGCTGGCGAGGCGGCGTAGCTTGACCCGGTCCGCCTTCAGCTCCTCCGGGCCGAGGAAAATCACGACGGGAATGCCCTGCCGGTCCGCGTAGCGGATCTGATCCGCGAGCGGCCGCGGCTCCAGGTAGACCTCCGTCCGGACTCCCGACTGCCGCAGCATCCCGGCGACCCGGAGCGAGTCGGCCAGCAGACGGTCCTCGAAGACCGTGACGAGCGCCTGCGCGACGGCCCGGCCCAGCCCCGCGGGAAACATCCCCAGTTCATCCATGACGTCGATGATCCGCTCGATCCCCAGCGAGGACCCGGTGGCGGGAAGCTCCCGCCGGGTGAAGAGCCCGATCAGGTGGTCGTAGCGACCGCCGCCGGTCAGGCTGCCGATCCGCGGGCGCTCCACCACGGTCTCGTAGATTGGCCCGGTGTAGTACTCCAGTCCCCGCACCATCGCGCACTCCACGCGCACGCGGTCGAGGGGCACGCCCATCGCCTCCAGGTGGCGAAGGATCTCCTCCAGTTCGCCGATGCCGGCATTGGCTTCGCGGTAAGGGATCAGCCGCTCCCGCAGCCCCGCGAGCACCTCCCGGCTCTCGCCACTCAACTGCAGGAGCGGAATCAGGCGCCGGATCGCCGCCGCAGGAATCTGGTTTTCCTGCAGCGCCCGCTCCACGCCCCCCAGGCCCACGCGGTCCATCTTGTCAATCGCCCGATACAGTCCGGGGAGGAGCGCGGCGGGCACCCCGGCGACCTGACCGAGGCCGTTGAGGATCTTCCGGTTATTCAGCCGGATGGTGAAGGCGGTGAAGCCCAGCCGGCGGAGCGCCTCGTAGAGCACCTGGAGGATCTCCGCATCGGCGAGCATGCCGGGCGCGCCGACGGTATCCACGTCACACTGGTAGAACTCGCGGTAGCGGCCTTTCTGCGGGCGCTCCGCGCGCCACACCGGCGCGATCTGGTAGCGCTTGAACGGCTTGGGGAGGTCCTGGTGCACGGCGACCACACGCGCCAGCGGCACCGAGAGGTCGTAGCGGAGCGCCAGCTGTTCCTTGCCCTGCGGGTGCTGCGCCGTGTAGAGGAGCTTCTCCGCGTCCGGCCCGTACTTGCCCAGCAGCGTCTCGGCGAGTTCGAGGGCGGGCGTCTCCAGCGGTCCAAAGCCGAACTCCTCGAAGACATCGCGCACGCGCTCCATCACGTAGCGGCGCCGGATCATGGTCTCCGGCAGCAGGTCGCGCATGCCTTTGGGCAGGCGAGGCTCGACTCTGGCACTCATCTGCGGCCCTCCCACCCGGCGCCCCCGGGTGCAGAAAATGACGGCGCTCCCGTCCCCTCAGGGACGGGAGCGGGAACCCGTGGTGCCACCCTGCTTCCGCCGCGGGATACCTACGCGGCGCTCAGACCGCCGTCACGGGCGGGACCCGGCGGACGCGCGGCCGCGCCCGCGGCTCGGGGCCGTCTTCCGAGGCGAGTGCCCGGGGATGCTCTCCACCGTGGCCCGGCGGGCCCGGCATCCCCTCTCTAGCGGGATCGCCTCGTACTCCTGCCCGTCATCGCACGTGGCAACATTCTAGGTGCGCGCCCAAGACACGGTCAAGGCGTTGTCGCGTTGCCCGCCCCGCGGTCCGGCCGGAAAGGGGTCACACCCCGACGCGTTCTCGTCGATCGCGACCCCATCGATCGGAGTGTTCGGGAAGGTTGCCATCACGGTGCGTCCACGACGCCCACGACCGCGCCGACGGCCGCCAGGCGGCCAGGAGTGCGCGGGTGCGGGCGGGAATACCAGAGCGTATGCACGCCATCGTGCTGGCCGGCGGCCGCGGGGAACGGTTGCGGCCCTTTACGGCCGATCGCCCCAAGGCGATGGTGGAAATCCACGGCCGGCCCCTGCTCGCCTACCAGATCGCCTGGCTCGGACGGCAGGGTGTCACGTCGGTGACGATCGCCTGCGGCTACCGGCATGAGGTCCTGCAGGAGCACTTCGGCGATGGCGCAGCCTGGGGGCTGCGGATTACCTACTCGGTGGAGGATGAGCCGCTTGGCCGCGGAGGCGCGCTGAAAGAGGCCCTGCGTCGTCTCCCCGCCGGCGAGGATCCGTGCCTGGCCACGAACGGCGATGTCCTCACGGATCTCGAGTTGGGGCCAGTCGTCGCCGCCCACCGCCGCGCCGGGATGGTGGCCACTCTCGTCGTGACGCCCCTGCGCAGCCCCTACGGGATCGTGGACATTGGAGAAGGCGACCGCGTCCGGGGATTCCGGGAGAAACCGGACTTACCGTACTGGATCAATGCCGGCATCTACGTCCTCTCCCCGCAGGTCGGCTCCCTGCTGCCGGATCGTGGCGATCATGAGGAGAGCACCTTCCCGCAACTCGCGGCGGAAGGACGACTGGGCGCTTACCTCTCGCGCGCCCCCTGGTGGGGCGTGGACACGGTCAAGGACCTGGCCGAAGCCGGCCGCGCCGTGGAGGCGGGCGTGCTGCGGGCGACCTGACTACGCGCCCTCGCGTCGTTCCCGATCCAGGATCACGGTCACCGGACCGTCGTTGTGAATCTCGACCAGCATGATCGCCCCAAACCGCCCCGCGGCCACCGGCACACCCAAGTCGCGGAGGGCCTGGTTGAAGGCTTCGTAGACGGCCTCCGCCTCCGGTCCCGCGGCCGCGCCGATGAATGACGGCCGACGTCCCTTCGACACGTCGGCGTAGAGCGTGAACTGAGACACACTCAGCACCGATCCACCCACGTCAAGCACGGAACGGTTCAGTTTCCCTTCGTCGTCCACGAAGATGCGCAGGTGCGCGACCTTCTCGGCCAGCCACAGCGCCTCCGCCGCGGTGTCCCCCACGCGCACCCCCACCAGAACGACCAGGCCGGCACCGATTTCGGCGGCCGTCTCCGCGCCGATCCGGACGGCGCCCCGGCGAACCCGCTGCACGACCAGCCGCATCCCCTACTCCCCGAGGCGCTGCTGCACCGCCGGACCGCTCAACTCGCGGCGGGCGTCCGCCCCGATCCACCGGGCGGTGGCGTTTGCCTGATTCCGCAGACTTCTCGCCGTGCGGATGGCGGCCCGGTTGAGCGCGCGGCTCCGCTTGCCGATCTGCCGCAGCGCCAGGCGGTGGTCGGTGCCGATCTCCCCGGCCAGGCGGCGGAGAATCGCCGGTGCCCCCGGGATCCGCCGCGTGGTCACGAGGCGGCGGGCGGGACCGCAAAGTGCTGCAGACGGCGCAGCGCCTCCAGGCGGTCGGGCGCACCCAGACGGGCGCGCCGCAACGCGGTCTCCAGGATCTCGATCGTCTGATCGTACGTGGTCCGGTCCACCGGGAATGGATGGCCGTCCTTCCCCCCATGAGCAAAGGTGAAGCGCGCCGGGTCCCGCCACGACGGCGGCGCACCCGCCAGGACCTCGGAGAGCAGCGCCAGTGCGCGCAGCGTACGCGCCCCGACCCCGCGGAGCCCGAGCAGAGCCTCGAACGACGGCGCCTGCGCCTCATAGGTCCGCAGGAGCGTAGCGGCCAGGCGGTCGGGGTGAATGTCTTCGCGAAGCACGGCGTGGCGCGCGGGCAACTGCAGGTCGGGATCAGCAGGAACCGCTGATGTCGCCGCGGACAGCCGGGCGAGTTCCGCGAGCAGGTCCTGGTGCGGCCGCCGGGAGAGGGTCGTGATGGCGGCCCGGGACGCTTGGCCTTCAACGGCGACAAGATTCAACGTCGGACCGGTCTGATCGCAGCACACCGCCAGGTGCGGCTCCACGACGAAACTCTGCACCGTCCGGCCGAGCCAGTGATAGCGCCGGGCGGTGCGGTCGGCTGCACGCATCCCCTGCTGGACCACCGCCCACTCGCCGCCCGTTGTCACGAAGAACGTATGGTGGTAGAGCTGATAGCCGTCCTGGACGGCGTTGTTGTCCACCTTGGCCGCCAGCCGGCTGGCGTAGACCAGCCCCTCCCCCGGCAGACTGTACCGGCCGCTGTAGTCACGCAATTCGTCGGGTGTCCGCCGGGATGCGGCGCCTTTGCCCCCCGCGACCAGCAGCCCCGTCGTCCCTGCCGTGCCGCGAAGCGCTTCCTTGAGCGCCCCACAGACGGTCGTGGTCATCCCGCTGCTGTGCCAGTCGAAGCCCAGCAGGCACCCGAAGGCCTGAAACCAGAAGGGATCCACCAGGCGGGCCAGCACGCCAGCGGGCCCCAGATCGTCCACCAGCGCCTCGCTGATCGCCCGCGCCAGCCGCACCATGCGTTTGAACAGCCAGCGGGGCGCCCGCCCCCCGTGCAGGGGAAGGGTGGCCGTTCCGGTACGTCGCATGGCCATGGGTTGATGGGACGCGGACCTGCTCTCCTTACATGATGCCGTGGGACTCCAGAGCGCGAAAGGCTTCGACTGCGCGCCGGTGGTCGTCCGAAACGTTGAAGAAGAACGGCGAGACACGCACGATGCCGGGGCGGTTGTCTACCAGGACCCCGGCTTCCCGCAGCCCGTGCACCACGGCCGGCGGGTCGGCCCGCGGAATCGTGACGATCCCGGCGTGGCGGCGCAGGTCCGCGGGCACGCGCGGGCGCAGCCCCGCCTCCCGTGCCCGCTCCACGAGGTCGGCCACGAGTTCCAGCTGCCGGGCGCGCAGGCGGTCAACGCCGATCTCCAGCACCATCGCCAGCCCGGCACTGGCGGCGTAGACCGCCGCGACCGACGGCGTGCCCCCTTCAAACCGGCGCGCATCCCCGGCGTAGTCGAACGCGGGCGCGAATGCGAACTGGTCGCGGTGAGCGAACCAGCCCACAGCCTCGGGGCGCAGGCGCCCCAGCAGCTCCCGCCGCACGTACAGGAAGGCCACCCCGGAACCGCCGAGGAGCCACTTCAGCGTGCCGCCCACCAGGAAGTCCACGCCGGCGGCCCGCACGTCCAGCGGCAACTGACCCACCGACTGGTAGGCATCCACCAGGCAGGAGGCACCGGACGCGTGGGCGAGGCGGGCCAGGCCCCCGATATCCTGGACCATCCCGCTGGTGAAGTAGACGTGCGAGCCCACCACCAGCGCGGTCCGCTCGTCCACCGCGGCCTCGTACGCCTCCAGCGGGATCGCGACCTCTTCCGGGGACCCTAGCACGACAGGTTCCACAGCGGAGTCCGTCTGCCACAGGTACCGCGTGGTGGGAAACTCCAGCGCGGAGATCACGACCCGCGAACGGGCCCGGAAGTCCAGCGCCGACGCCGCCGCGATCAGGGCGCTGGTGACGTTGGGGAAGAGGGCAACCTCCTCCGGCGCCGCGCCGATCACGCGGGCGATGCGCTGCCGCAGGGTGGCGATCTCCTGCCACCAGGGTCCGTACCAGGCGGCGGCCCCCTGGTGGTGCCAGAGGCGGAGGTACTCCGCCACGGCCTCAGCCACCGGACGGGCCAGGGGAGCCAGGGAGCAGGTGTTCAGGTAGGTCGCCGTCTCGAAGATGGGAAACTCGGCGCGATATGAGGTCCAGGAAGGCGCGGCCGTCTCCGGCCGGGGACTCACCGCCCGACCGCCTCGTGCACGCGCTGCAGCCGTTCCGCCGCGGCGGCGAGCGTCTGCGGCTTCTTCGGAAAGGCGAACCGGACGTAGCCGCGACCCAGCGCCGGATCATGGTAGAAGGAACTCCCCGGCACCGCGGCCACACCCACGCCGGCAACCAGCCGGCGCGCGAAGGTCAGGTCGTCCTCAGTGGAGAGACCGCGGAAGTCGGTCATCACGTAGTAGGCGCCCCGCGGCACCACGGCCCGAAAGCCGGCCGCGGTCAGGATCCGCACCATCAGGTCGCGCTTCTCCTCGTACATCGCCGCCAGGTGCTGGTAGTAGGCGTCCGGGAGGTACAGAGCCGTCACTCCCGCCTCCTGGAGGGGCGCGGCCGCGCCCACGGTCAGGAAGTCGTGGGCGCGCCGGATGCCCCCGGTGACCGCCTCGTCCCGGGCGATCGCCCACCCCACCCGCCACCCGGTGACGCTGTAGGTCTTGGACATGCTGTTGATCGTCACCGTCCGGTCGGCCATCTCCGGGAGGGCGGCGATGCTGGTGTGGTGCGCCCCGTCGTAGAGGATGTGCTCGTAGACCTCGTCCGTCACCGCGAGCGCGTCGTACGTGCGGCAGAGGTCCGCGATCACCTCCAGTTCCGCCCGCCGGAAGACCTTCCCCGACGGGTTGTGTGGCGTATTCAGGATGATGGCCCGGGTCCGCGGGGAGAATGCGGCCGACAGTTCCGCCGGGTCGAAGGCCAGATCCGGATCGTCCAGGCGCAGCGGCACATAGCGCGGCACGGCGCCGGAGAGGAGCGCATCGGGCCCGTAGTTCTCGTAGAACGGCTCGAAGATGACCACCTCCTCCCCGGGATCCACCAGGGCCAGCAGCGTGGCCATCATCGCCTCGGTGGCGCCGCACGTCACCGTGACGTGCCGTTCCGGGTCAACCTCCACCCCGTTATACCGGCCGAACTTCTCCGCGATCGCCTGCCGCAGCCGAGGGGAACCCCAGGTGATGGCGTACTGGTGGTGGCCGTCCTGGAGGGCCTGGACCGCGGCCGCGACCAGTTCCGCCGGCGGGTCGAAATCGGGGAACCCCTGGGCCAGGTTGATCCCGCCGTGCAGGTTGTTCAACCGCGTCATTTCGCGGATGACCGACTCGGTAAACAACCCGACACGTCCGGCGGTGCGCGCGTTCATGCCTTCATCAATTCCGGCCGGGAGGTGATTTCCCTCCGGCCCCCGGGCGCGCCCGGGCCGGCTGTCCGGGAGCGGCCGGCACGACGAGGCGGTCAGGACGGCAGCAGTTGCCGGACCAGATCGCGGGAGTCGTAGTAGACGCGGTGGCGGTGGATCCGGCCCCGGCGGACCTCGAGGAAGACGGCGAAGCCGTGGCGGTAGGTGCGCGGCGGGGTCGGGGTGCGCCCGGGAATGCGCAGGTGCAGGGTGCGGTGGCGTCCCGTTGCGGTCCCTTCCGCGGCCACCGTCGCGTCGTCGACCAGGACGCGCCGCACGGTGATGCGCTCCTCCCAGTCCTCAAAGAAGCGGGCGAAGGCCCGGCGAATGGCCTCCCGGCCGACCACCGCCGGGCTGGCCGGAAACTCCAGGACCGCCTGCGGGGCATAGAGGGCAACCAGCGCGTCCAGGTCCCGGCGGTTCAGCGCTCCCGCCTGGCGCCGCAGCACCGCCGACGGGCTGGCAGGTCGGGGCGGCCGCCGCCCGCCCCTACGCCGGGAGGACCCGCTCGACGTTGAAGACATCGGCAACCTGTCCCACCCGCTGCAGCACGCCGCGCAGTTGCTCCACATTGCCGACGTCCAGGACGATGTTCACCACGGCGACCTTGTCCTTGCGCACGCGGGCGTTGACCGAGACGACGTTGGTGTGCCCCTCGGCGATGGCCGCCAGGATGTCTTTGAGCAGCCCGACGCGGTCGAAGGCCTCCACCTCGACCTCGACTGGATAGGTCCCGTCCTGCAGGGTCTCCCACTCCACCTCCAGGAGGCGCTCGGTGTGCTGCCTCAGGAAGGACATGTTGGGACAGTCCTCGCGGTGCACGGCCACACCCCGGCCGCGCGTGATGTACCCGACGATGCGGTCGCCGGGCAGCGGCGTGCAGCACCGGGAAAAGCGCAGCAAGGCATTATCGACGCCGCGCACCCGGACCCCGCGCCGCGGCGCCGCCGGGAAGACCGCCTCGCCCGGGACGGGCGGGATCTCCGGAGCAGCCTCCTCCTCCCCCCGGATCGCGCGGACCACCTGCAGGATGGAGAGGTCGCCGTTGCCCAGCGCAGCGAGCACCTCGTCATCGGAGGGCAACCCGAACTCCCCGGCGATTGCGCGCAGCCGCCCCTCTTTCAGCGCCGCCAGGGCCCCGGTGCGGCGCAGTTCCCGCTCCAGCAGTTCGCGGCCGCGCTGGATGTTCTCGTCGCGCCGCTCCTTCTTGAACCACTGTTTGATCTTGGTCTTGGCGTTGCTGGTCACGACGAAGGCCAGCCAGTCCCGGCTGGGACCGGAGCTGGTTTTGCTGGTCACGATCTCCGCGATGTCCCCCGTGTGCAGCCGCTGCGAGAGCGGGACCAGACGGCCGTTGACCTTGGCGCCGGTCGCGTGGTGTCCGACCTCGGTGTGGATCCGGTAGGCGAAGTCGATAGGGGTGGCGCCCGCAGGCAGGTCCACCACATCCCCCTTGGGGGTGAAGACGAAGACTTCATTCTGGAACAGGTCGAGCTTGACCGACTGGACGAACGCGCGCGCGTCCGCCACCTCCTGGTGCCATTCCAGCAGCTGCCGGAGCCAGGAGAGCTTCCGCTCGAACTCCCGCTCCTGCGGTTTCCCTTCTTTATACCGCCAGTGCGCGGCAATGCCGTACTCGGCTTCGTGGTGCATCTGGGCGGTGCGGATCTGGATCTCCAGTGGGTCCCCCTCGTGGATGACCGCGGTATGCAGGGACTGATACCCCGTGGTTTTGGGATTAGCGATGTAGTCGTCGAACTCGCCGGGAATCGGCCGCCACAGGGAGTGCACCACGCCCAGCGCCGCGTAGCACTCCGGTACCGTGTCCACGATGATGCGTACGCCCAGCCGGTCGTAGATGCGCGCCACCGTCTGCCCGGCGTACTTGGGGCGCTGCATCTTCTGCCAGAGACTGTAGATGTGCTTGGGGCGCGCGGAAATGTTGTAGCGCTCCACCTTGATCCCGGCGCGGTTGAGCTCCCGGTGCAGCAGGTCGATGACCCGGTCCAGGTGGCTGGTGGCGGCCGCCTGCGCCAGCTGCGTCGCCACCTCGCCGTAGGCCTCGCCGTGGAGCTCCCGGAAGGCCAGGTCCTGCAGTTCGGCCTGGAGCTGCCCGATCCCCAACCGCTCCGCCAGCGGCGCGTAGATGTCCAGGGTCTCCTGGGCCGTCCGTTTACGTTTCCACTCGGGGAGATACTCCAGCGTGCGCATGTTGTGCAGGCGGTCGGCGAGTTTGATCAGGACGATCCGGATGTCGTTGGCCATGGCCAGGAACATCTTGCGCAGGCTCTCCGCCTGCCGTTCCTCCCGGCTCTGCCATTCGATCCGCCCCAGTTTGGTGACGCCGTCCACCAGCGCCGCGATGCCGGTCCCGAAGCGCTCCTGTACCTGGGCCAGCGTGACCCCCGTGTCCTCGGCCACATCGTGGAGCAACGCCGCGGCGATGGTCACGGGGTCCAGCCGCAGGTCGGCCAGGATGTCGGCGACCGCCAGAGAGTGACGGACGTAGGGTTCGCCGGAAGCGCGCGTCTGGCCGGCGTGGGCGGCCTCCGCGAAGAGGTAGGCCTCGCGGATGATGTCCAGGTCGGCGCGGGTGAAGTGTGCCCGCACCTTCGCCACCAGATCCTGCGCGTCTTTCGGCAGGTCCTGGAAGGCGCTCGGGCCCACCTCTGCCAGCCGCTCCGCGGATTTCCGAGGGCCTTTGGCCTGCCGGCGCTGCTCCAGCCACTTCATGCCCTTCTCCCTAGGGTAACACGGGGAGAGAGGGTGTACACGGCCGGGACGTCAGTGG
>Ga0073934_10001025_pt1 | contig 71578 bp, 72 predicted proteins | sample LarsenN4metaG_FD_76834 | JGI IMG/M metagenome (GOLD analysis project Ga0073934, IMG submission 76834) | Hot spring sediment bacterial and archeal communities from British Columbia, Canada, to study Microbial Dark Matter (Phase II) - Larsen... ...
CGCGGGGCCGCGCGATCCCGCAGCGGCGATCCCGTTCCTCGAGCGCGCCGCCGCTGCCGGTCAGCTCGAAGCCGCGCACATGCTGGCGACGTTCTATCGCGATGGCGTCGGCGCGCCGCGCAACGAGGCGCGCGCGCGAGCGCTCTACGAGCAGGCGGCGCGCGGGCGCTATGCGCCGTCCATGTTCAACCTTGCCGACATCCTGCGCCGAGGCTCCGCCGAAGACGGAGTGCGTGCTATCGCGCTTTATCGCGAGCTCGCCTGCATGCGCGATGAGCGGGAGATTCAGGCGCTCGCCCTCCAACGCCTCGGCGCCTTGCGGCGCGACGCGGCGTGCCGCTAACACGTTGGCGTGTCCTGGCGCAAAACCTATGACGGCGCAGAGCCGCAGCGCGTGAACAAATGGCTGGCCGCGGAAGGTGTTTGCTCGCGCCGCGAAGCCGAAGCGATGATTGCAAGAGGCCTCGTGCGCATCGATGGCGAACGCGTCGACGATCCCGGCCGAAAGATCGAGCAAGGCCAGACTCTTGAAGTCGGCGAGGCGCGCTCCCGCCCGCAGCTCAGCGTGATGATCAACAAGCCGGTCGGTATCGTGTCCGCTCAACCCGAAGGAGACCAAATTCCAGCCGCCCGCCTGCTCACGCGCGCCAACCTGATCGGCAACCCGACACTGATGCCAACCAAGCGCACGCGGCTCGCACCGCTCGGTCGATTGGATCAGGACTCGCGCGGTCTCTTGCTGCTGAGCGAGGATGGCGTGCTGGCGAAAGCTGTGATCGGCCCTGACTCAAAGCTGGACAAGGAATATCTGGTTCGCGTCGATGGCCGCATCACTGAGAGGAAGCTGAGCCTGCTGCGGCGCGGCCTGCAGCTCGATGGCCGCCCCCTCAAGCCGGCGAAAGTGAGCGAGGTCGAGCCGCAGCGGCTCCGCTTCATTCTGATCGAGGGGAGAAATCGGCAGATCCGGCGCATGTGCGAACTGGTGGAACTCGAAGTCGTCGATCTGCTGCGCATCCGGATTGGGCCGTTGAGCCTTGAAACTTTGCCGGAAGGCAAGTGGAGGCCGCTCACGCGGGACGAGCGCGACATGATGGTCGCCGCCTCGCGCGGTTGATCCGGATCAAGCGATGAGATCGGCGCAGACGCCATGCTTGCCTTCGCAAGGAGGGCGATATGCACTGGTTTGTCTGGCTCGTCGTGGGCGCGATGGCGTCCCTTATGGCGGTGCTTGGGATCGCGGCGCTGCTGACGCGCGAGAAATAGGCCCGAAACGCCGGCGCAGCTCGGCAAGCAGCTCGCGGTCGAACGACTCCGCCGGCTGGGTGTTCATCGCCTCTATGAAAGCCGTCACGTCAGCGAGGGCGTGCGCCGCTGCGAAGCTTTCACCCGGGATGATCCCGCGGCGAAAAAGATACTCGTCCGAGCGGCCCGTCAGAACGAAGGCCGGCGCCCAGTTGAAACCCGCAGCCTTGGCGAGTTCGTTCGTACAGTTTGACGTGATCGTGTTATAATAGCGCGGACGCGCCTCCAGCGCGTGCGTGCGCTCAAGCAAGCGGGTGAGCAGCGTGCGCTTTTGATCGTCCGAAATGGCGACGGGATAGATAAACAGCTCGTGATCCAGCATCACCGCGCGGCGCGTCAGGAAATCGCGCGCCGTGCCCCACACATAAGTCAGTTCAAAGGCGTTGAACACGCCGCGAAGCGCGGAATAGTCCTCGTTGCGCTCGCGGCGCGCTTCAATGGTAAGCCCCAGCAGCCGGTCGCCTTCGAACTCGAAAAGTAGCAAAGTGTGAGCGGCGAGCCGAGAGCCGGGCTGCGGCTCAAGCACGAACCAGACATCGCGCAGTTCACTGAGATCGTAGGCTGCGGTTGTATAGTTTTCCTGCGTGGGGCCTTGGCGGCCATAGCTCCACGCGCTTACCGGCGTCACAGCGAAACGCTCGCCGTTCAGTTCCGCGTGCGCTGTGCGGGAAAGATACGGATACCAATCACGGTCGGCGCGCGCGGGCCCGGTCACGCAGCCCGCAGCGCCGAGCACCAGGATGGCGGCCAGCGCAGCCGCTGCCGGACGCAGCGGATGGGCGGCAAACCAGGTCATCACTCCCGCCAAGTTTCACTCCTCCGCAGACCTGGGCTTTCTACTGAACAATTCGTCATAAAGAAGCGAAGCTTGCATTACGCAAAGCGGTGCTCGCCACGAGCGCCCGCTGCGGCGCGCTTTTCATGGCGACCGGCGGCGCGCCGTGCTATCGGAACCAGCGCTTCCAGCCAAAAGGAGACCTCCCCATGACGCTGCGCATTGGCGATAAAGCTCCGGATTTCGAAGCTGAGACCACCCAGGGCCGCATCAAATTTCACGAATGGATCGGCGACAGCTACGCCATCCTCTTCTCGCACCCAAAGGATTTCACGCCGGTGTGCACGACCGAGCTCGGCTACATGGCCAAGCTCGCCCCGGAATTCGAGAAACGAGGCGTCAAGATCATCGGCATCTCCGTCGATCCGGTTGGCGACCACGACCGCTGGAAGAAGGACATTCGCGACGTCACCGGCGGGGACGTTCAGTATCCGATGATTGGCGATCACGATCTCAAGGTCGCCAAGCTCTACGACATGCTGCCTGCGGACACGACGGGCACGAGCGAAGGGCGGACCGCTGCGACCAACGCCACTGTGCGCACGGTTTTCATCATTGGCCCTGACAAGCTGATCAAGGCGACGTTGCAGTATCCAATGTCGTCCGGCCGAAACTTCGACGAAATCCTGCGCCTGGTGGATTCGATCCAGCTGACGGCTAAGCACAAGGTCGCAACGCCTGTGAACTGGAAGCAGGGCGAGGACTGCATCATCGTGCCTGCGGTCAGCGATGAGGAAGCGAAGACGCGCTTCCCGAACGGCTGGAAGACCGTGAAGCCCTACCTGCGCATTGTGCCGCAGCCGCGCGACTGACGTGGCGCCCCGCCGCGCGTCAGGCGCGCGCGGCGGGGCTTGTCCCTTGCCGCCGACGCACCAAATCCTTTGCATAAGCAAAAGGAGGCGTTCATGCGCGAGAACAACGGCGCGCCGCCCGTCCGGCGCTCCAGCAATCTGCCCGAAGGCCCCTTCCTCGCTTTTCGGCAGGAAATGGACAGGCTGTTCGACAGCTTCTTTGCGCCCACCCAGTTCGGCCGGATGGGATTTGCCAGCGGGCTCGCAGGTTTCCCGTTCAATCCGGCTATCGACATGACCGAGAACGACAAGGAAGTGCGGCTGCGGGCCGAACTTCCGGGCGTGGATGAGAAGGATGTTGAGATCAGCCTCAATGGCGACGTTCTGACCATTCGCGGCGAGAAGCGCGAAGAGCGCGCCGAGGACGGCGAGCACCGGCGCGTTGTCGAACGCTCCTATGGTTCGTTCGAGCGCCGCGTTCAGCTGCCCTTCGCGCCGGAAGATCAGGAAATCCGGGCCGGCTTCAAGGACGGCGTGCTGACCATTACGGCAAAGAAGCCGCCCGAACTATCGCGCCCGTCGAAACGGATACCGATTCAAAAGCTCTAGCCCGCGAGGACGTCCGCAGCGTTTTTGTGCCGGCAAAAATAGGCGGCCGCGTAGCCGCAGAGGGGAACGAATTTTCGTCCCCCTTCGCGCCCGCTCTCTACGACCGCCGCCATCAAGCGCTCGGCGTGCCCCCGGCCCCGGGCCGCGTGGGGCGTCTCGACGTGGGTGATGTAGCGAACGCCATCGCGGTCCCGGTAGTCCGCTATGGAGGGACCGTCCTCGTGATCGAGTTCATAACGGTGGCGTTCGGTGTTGTCGCGGAAGCCGCTCATATGTGTCATCTGGCGTCGGGACGGCCTGCCGGCTAGCCCTGGGGCGTGAACTATCGCCACGCTTTCCATGCCGGCAACCACGCCGACGTGCTCAAGCACGCGGTGCTTTTGTTTTGTCTCGACGCGCTCAAACGGAAACCGGCGCCTTTCGCGGTTCTGGACACCCATGCGGGGCGCGGAACGTACGACCTCTTCAGCGACGAAGCGCTGCGCAGCCCGGAATGGAGCGAAGGGGTGGCGCGGCTATTGGACTGGGCCGATCCCCCGCCGCTTATCGCGCGATACCTCGACGCCGTGCGCGCCTTCAATCTTGACAAGCAGCTGCGCACATACCCCGGTTCGCCCGCCCTGATCGCGCAAGGTCTGCGTGAACACGATGTGCTGATGGCGTGTGAGCTGCAGCCGGAAGAATTCGCCGCGCTGCGCCGCACGCTGCCGCGTGCGCCGACTATCAGACTGCACGACCGCGATGGTTACGAAGCGCTGGGCGCCTTGCTGCCGCCTTCGCAGCGACGCGGGCTTGTGCTGATCGATCCGCCTTATGAAGCGCCTGACGAGCTCGGGCAGTCGGCCCGCGCGATCGGACGTGCGCTCAAGCGCTTCGCGCACGGGATGTACCTTTGGTGGCGGCCGCTAAAGAATGAAAGCGCGCTCGCCGCCGCCGACGGCGAAGCTCGCGCGCAGGGCGCGAAATCCATGTTGCGTGTAGACTTGTGGACAGATTTGCCGAGTCCCGAAGGCAAGCTCGTCGGTTCGAGCGTGCTGTTGATCAATCCGCCGTACGGGCTCGAAGACGCTTTGCGCGCCACGGCGCCGCTTCTCTCCAATCGGCTAGCAACCGGGGCGGCCGGTTTTCGCCTGGAAACATGCTGACAGGCAAAAGGGCGCGGATTGCTCCGCGCCCTTCCCCCTCGCCACGAGCGTCGCGCACTCTAGGCGACGATCATCGCGGCTTGGTTGGTGACTGCAAAGGCGGCCGGGAAGAACACGGCGGCCGCCGCGACCAGGCAGTAGAATTTCGTCATGGGCCGCTCCTTAGGTCAAGCGTCTCGTTGCGCGTTCGCGATGAGCAAAACGTAAGGCGCCCGCTGCGACCCGGCTGTTACGTCTGTCACGCTGGACTAACGCACACCCTGTGGGCAAAAAGTGCGCGATGAACGCGGAAGAAATTCTCCTTTTCCTGCAACGCGCGAGCGTGCCCCTGCCAATCGTCGTCGTGCTTGCTGCGATGGCGCTGTTCGCTTTCGCGAGGCGCTACTGGTCGGCGCTTTATGTCGGCCTGATGCCCTTCATCAATTGGTCGTTCGCGGCGGTGCCGACCTTCCCGATTCCGGACTGGCTGGGCGGGGGCATGTTTCAGCCCCTCGCAATTGTTACTGGCCTGGTGCTCGTGCTGCGCGACTTTGCGCAGCGCGAGATGCGGCACTGGATTTGGGGCGCGATGATCGTTGGACTTGCGCTATCCACGCTGACGTCGTGGATCCAGGTTGTGGTGGCCAGCGGCCTTGCCTTTCTCGTCAGCGAGACGGTCGACTGGGCGGTCTACACGTTCAGCAACCGGCCGCTGTCCCAGCGCATTCTACTGTCGAGCACGTTTTCGGCGCCGCTCGATCAGGTGGTGTTTATTGGACTTGCCTCGCTGGTCGTACCTGGAATTTTCGCCTGGGGCACGATCTTGACCGGGATCGCCTCGAAGCTGCTTGGCACCTGGGTCGTGTCCAAAATCGTGGCGGCGCGTGAGCGGCAGGCGCCGGCTGGACAAATGAATCCGACGTAAAGCAGAGACTTGACGCTTGCCTGGGGGAACGTGCTCGACCATAAAGTCCATGTGGACGTCGGGTTTGACCGGCAAATTGGTGCGAAGTTCCGCGGCGTGCGGCAAAGTCTTGGTTCCCCAACAAAGCAGGAATTCGCGGTGACGTGCGGGCGCATGTGCGTGCGCGCGGCCGGTGGCGCGTGCCTCGGCGATTAGCAGGAAAAGTGGAAAATGAGTTTCGAAGACGATTTTGACGACGACGACAACGGCAAGAAGAAGGAAAAGCGCCGGGCACGGGACAGAGGTGAAGGCGCCCCGCCAGAGTTCGAAGGCGGCGGCGGATTTGGCGGTGGCGGCTACGGCGGCGGTGGCGGCGGCTATCGCGGACGTGAAGGTGGCGGCTACGGCGGCGCGGGAGGCGGTGGCGGCGGTTACCGCGGCGGCGGCGGCGGCGGCGGCGGCGGTGGCGGCGGTGGCGGTTATGGCGGCGGCGGCTATCGCGGCGGTGGCGGCGGATTTCGCGGACCGCGCGAAGGCGGTGGCGGCGGCGGCGGCTATCGATCGCGTGAAGGCAGCGGCGGATACGGCGGCGGCGGCGGCTTTCGCCCGCGCGAGGGCGGCGGCTTTGGCGGTGGCGACCGGCCTCCGCGGCAGCCGCTCGGAGACCCACAGGACGGCACCGTGAAGTTCTTCAACGGCGCGCGCGGCTTCGGCTTTATCACGCCGGACGGCGGCGGCGCCGATGTATTCGTCCACGTGAGCGCCGTCGAACGCGCAGGCCTGACATCACTGACGGAAGGCCAGCGCATCAATTTCCAAACGCTGCCCGACACGAAAGGCAAAGGTCCGAAGGCTGTGAACCTGAAGCTGGTTGAATAGACGGGCGTTCAAGAAGAACACGAAAGGCCCGCGGCCCTCCCGCGGGCCTTTTCAGTTCAGTCGATCGGGAAGAAGATTTCAGTGCGCTCGATTGCATCGTCCGGATAGGTGCTGTCTGGCGGCGGCGGCGTTGTAGAGTGAACGACCTCCCACGCTTCTGCGCCTGGACGCGCCGAGATGCGATGTGCCTGCATATAGGCATGGATGCGCTGATACATGATTGGAATTTGCGAACGGCGGCCCTCGTATTCCACGCGCAGAGCCGCACCGCTCGGGGTCTGCCCAACGCGCACCCCGATCAGCCGCTGCGGCGCCGGGCCGGAAAACGGATATCCGATGCTGAAGCTGTAACGGCCGTTTGCACCATTGTTGGCTGGGAATACGCGAACGATTTCGTTCGTCCGCGTGACGGCGTCGGCTGTGGAGGCGAAGAAATTGTTGAGCGCGTTGATGCCTTCAGCTTCGGCTGCGGCGCGGTCTGCAAAAGTCGGCGCTGTCCCCGAGGCGAGGGTTAGGTCGACGAAGATGACGTCCATGGGCGCAACCGGCGCGGCGATGATCTCCAAGCCTTCGAAGTCGACAGCCGGCAACTGCTCGGCCAGGGTTTTAAGGCGGGCCAGGCCCTCATCCAGTTCATCGCGGATCGTGTTCTGCAACACGAGGTTCATGTAGCGGCACGGGACGTTGATCCAGCCCTCTCGGCACGCCGCGGTCAGAGTCCATGTGACGTGCGTGCCGGTGTCGACGCGGCGAAGATCCATGCGCGAATCGAACCGGACATTGTCGCCCTTATCCAGGATAGCTTCGATCTGCTCGTATTCCGTCGTATCGACGATCGCCATCCGCCCGCGGCCGACCTCGCGCACGTCGGAAACCCAACGCATCGTCTGGCCAGGTCCGGGCTGCTCGGAGATGGCGAACTCAGCGTCTGGGTCCCGCGCGTAATAGGGCGACCATTCCTTGGCGATGCGCAGATCGTTCATCATCGCAAAGACCGCCGCGCGCGGACGCTCGATGGTGATCGTGCGGGTCACCTCCAGATCGTTGCTCATGAAGAAGCGGCCATAGCCATAGGCGCCCGCGATCATCGCGGCCAATAGCAAGAGCCCGAGAAACCACCTCATGCGCCGTCCCCAGCACGCAAGCTCAAGCACTTAGCATCGACAGGGAACCGCCGCCACGCGCGACCATGCGTGCTTGCATGGCGCGCGCGCGCATCGCGCTCGGCGCGAAGTTTAACCGTCCTTGGCGCCATCACCCCACCCCGGAGGACAGCCCGTCCCAGCCCTCGGCTGGTTACCACAGAGAAAGCCGGCCCGTCAGCCGCAGCTTGCAGCGCAGATCAGGGCCGGGAGCGCTGTTTGGGCCTGCGCAAGGCGTCCCAGACGTCAAATTCGTAGGCGATGCAGCGTTCCATCAGTTCCCGCCAGACCGGCTCGGCGATTGACCAGGCCAAGCCCTGCCGCTCAGCCTCGGCTTTCACCTTGGCCAGCACCTCGCGGATGCGGGCTTCGTCGCGGACGACGTTGCGATCCGTTTTGATCCGCGCGGCGGCGTCCATATACCCCTGGCGGCGCGCGATCAGCGCCACCAGCATCCGGTCGATTTCATCGACGCCGGCGCGGACATCGGTCATGTCGCAGCAGTCATCGGGGGCGGGCGCCGCAAAGGGGCGGGCCGGCGGGCGCATGTCATCCATGCTGCATAGGTGGGCGGGGGCGCCGCCTCGGTCGATTAGGCATCGGGTCGCGCCTCACAGCTCCATGAGAACGCGCTCCTCAGGAGCGTCATAGCGTGCAATCCTCAGATGCACGTCGCGCAGCGCGCTGAGCTGCGGCAGAAACGCGGCGATGTGCTGGGAGAGCATGTGCGCGGCCACCGCCTCCTCGTCCGCCCAGCGCTCGATGATGTGAAAGAGGCCCAGATCGTTGAAATCCTCGGCGAAGGCATAGGCGAGATTGCCGCGCTCCCTGCGCGTCTCTTCAACCAGCGCACGGGCGGCGGCGCGCAACTTTTCGCGATCGCCTTCGTGAACGCGCACCCACCCCTGAACGAGAATCATTGCGGCCTCCCTGCCTGCCCTGGCGGCGAGCACCCTAGGATGAAGCCGCTCCGGACCCCATAGTCCCTTCCCATGACCGGCGCCGACAAGCCTGCCCTGCCGCCTTTGGACGGCCTGCCGCGCGAGGATGCCCCAGCGCCTGCGCTGAAGGGCGTCGAGGCCATCCGCGACGCGTGGCGCCGGCTGCCCAATCGACCGGGCGTCTATCGCATGATCGGGCCGGACGGCGAGGTGCTTTATGTCGGCAAGGCCAGGAGCCTGAAGAACCGCGTGGCCATGTACGCGCAAGGGCGGGGACACACGAACGCCATCTACCGCATGATCAATCTGACCACTTCGCTCGAAGTGATCGTCACAGCGACCGAGACGGAGGCCCTGCTCCTAGAAACCAACCTGATCAAGCGATTGAAGCCTCGCTTCAACGTGCTGATGCGGGACGACAAGAGCTTCCCGTTCATCGCCATTCGTACCGACCATCCCATTCCGGTGCTGCAGAAACATCGCGGCGCAAAGAGCTTCAAAGGCAAGTTTTACGGGCCGTTCGCCAGCGCGGGCGCCGTGAACCGCACGTTGAACACGTTGCAGAAGGCCTTTCTGTTGCGCTCCTGCTCGGACAGCGTGTTCTCAGGCCGCACGCGCCCGTGCATGCTCTACCAGATCAAGCGTTGCTCCGGCCCCTGCGTCGCGCTCATCAGTGAGAACGAATACGCCGCGCTGGTGAAAGATGCGGTCGATTTTCTCGAAGGACGTTCGGCGCAGCTGCAGGACCGGCTCGCCGCCGAGATGCGCGAAGCTTCGGACCAACTGGAATTCGAACACGCGGCACGCTTGCGCAATCGCATTCGCGCGCTCGCCTCCGTTCGCGCTGCGCAAGGCATCAACCCGTCGACGTTCAGCGAGGCGGACGTGTTTGCGCTCCACTGCGAGGGCGGCCAATCGTGCGTACAGGTGTTTTTCTTCCGCGCCGGCCAGAACTGGGGCAACCGCGCCTATTTCCCCCGCCACGGCGCCGAGGATGAGCCCGCCGACATCCTCGCCTCCTTCATCGCCCAATTCTACGACGAGCGCGAACCGCCCAAGCTCATTCTGACCAATATCGAACCCGCGGACTGCAGCCTGCTGGAAGAAGCGCTGTGCGTGCGCGCCGAATGCAGGGTCGAGATTCGCAAGCCTGAGCGCGGCGAAAAGAAGGAGATCGTCGATGCGGCGCTGTTGAACGCGCGCGAGGCGCTCGGACGCCGCATGGCAGAAAGCGGGAGCGTCGCGAAACTGCTCGATGGCGTCGCCGATGTCTTCGCGCTGCCCCAGCGGCCCGAGCGCATCGAAGTGTACGACAACAGCCACATCCAGGGCGCGAACGCGCTGGGCGCGATGATCGTCGCCGGGCCGGACGGCTTCATCAAGAACCAGTACCGCAAGTTCAACATGAAGACCGAGGAGTTCGGCGGCGACGACTTCGCGATGATGAAGGCGATGATCCGGCGCCGGTTCGCGCGCATGCTGGCGGAAAGGGAGGAGGTCAGCGAAGCCTCCCCCCTTGCGGGGAAGGCGCTACGAGACACCGCGGCCGAGGGGAGGCGGGACGCATCTGCAACCTTGCAGGAGATCGACGCCCCCCACCCCCCTGCCCCCGCCACGCCAGGGGGCGGGGGAGCGATTGCCGATGGCGGGGTCGACTTCTCCAAAGAACGCGACGACGGCGAGCGGGAAACGAGATTCGGCGCCTGGCCCGATCTGGTCCTGATCGACGGCGGCGAAGGGCAATTGCAGGCCGCGCTCGAAGCGCTGGACGAACTTGGTTTGAAAAACCGCGTGGCCATCGCCGCCATTGCCAAGGGCCCCGACCGCGATGCGGGGCGCGAACGCTTCTTCGTGCCGGGCAAGCCCGCTTTCCGTCTCGAAGAAAAGAGTCCGGTCTTGTACTATCTGCAGCGGCTGCGCGACGAGGCGCACAGGTTCGCCATCGGCGCCCATCGCGGCAAGCGCAAGGCGGGCATCGCCAAGAACCCTCTCGACGAGATCGGTGGGGTTGGTCCTTCGCGCAAGCGCGCGCTGCTGGACCGCTTCGGCTCGGCGCGGGGCGTGGCGCGCGCAGCGCTCGCCGAGTTGGAAGAGGTGGACGGGGTGAGCAGAGAGCTGGCAAAGCGCATCTATGACTACTTTCACGACAAGCGCTGAAATTCGCATCGTTGGCGCGCACGAGGCCGATCTGCTGTCCGCCGTCGCGCACGGGGTTTTCGACGATCCCCTCATTGCCGAACGGCTGGAAGAATTTCTCCGCGACCCGCGTCATCATCTCGTTGTCGCCAGCTTCGACGGCGCGATAGTCGGCTTCGTATCGGCCATTCACTACGTGCATCCTGACAAGCCCGCGCCCGAACTTTGGATCAACGAAGTTGGCGTCGCGCCATCGCATCAACGGCGCGGCTTGGCGCGGGCGATGCTGGAGGAGTTGCTCGCACACGCGCGCCGATTGGGCTGTGCGGCCGCGTGGGTGCTGACTGATCGCGCGAACACAGCCGCGATGGCTCTCTATGCGGCGTGCGGCGGCGCCGCACCGACTGACCAGGTCATGATTGAATTTCATCTGGACCGCGCCGTCGCAAACCGTCAGCAAGCCAACTGATGAAGAACCTGCCGACACTCCTGACGCTTGTTCGCATCTTCATGGGACCGGCCATCGCCGGGCTCATCTTGTGGGCCGCGAACGAAACCTACGCGGACCGACCGCTCGCGGGCCTCATCTATGCGCTCTGCCTCGCCCTCTTTGTGTTGGCTTCGGTTACGGACTGGCTCGACGGATGGCTGGCGCGAAAACTCGACGCGGTGACGCCGCTCGGGGCCGCCCTCGATCATACAGCGGACAAGGTGCTGATCGTGTGCGTGCTTGTCGCGCTGGCCTACGCGGCGCTTCCGCTCGGCCTTGTCGCGGCGGCGGTCATCATTCTCGGACGCGACGTGGCGCTGGCAGGATTACGCGAGGGTCTTTCGCATAGCGGGCGCGCCCTGCCGGTGAATCAACTGGGCAAGTGGAAAGCCGCCGCCGAGATGGCTGGCGTCGGCGCATTCTTGGGCTTTCAGTCGGCGGCGCTGCTTTTCGCACCGCAGGGCATAGTGACGGGCCTGGACTTGGCCGCCCGCCTTCTGTTGTGGGCCGCGGCCGCGCTCGCACTCGTCAGCGCCGTTGTCTATGTACGGGCCGCCTGGACCGGCCGCGCTTAGTCGAGACGGCCGAATTCAAGGACGTTGAGGATGAAGATGGCGGCGATGAAGACGCCGATGGCGATGAGCGCGGCCATGAATTTCCCCGAGATTCGCGAGACTTGGCCCGGCCTCTAGCCGATCCGCGGCCAGCCCGCCAGGGGCGCTTGGTCACACATGCTGGACAAGCGAAAGAAGGTTGAGGTCCGGGTCGTGAAACCATGCGACCTTCGTGCCGTCCGGCGCCGTCCAAACGCCGCGCGCATCCTGCACGAAGAAGCCGAACCGCGCGAATGTCACGCCCTTGGCGGCAAGGCCATCCACGGCGTTATCGATGTCGTCCACAGTGAAAGCGAGCACTGCGTATTGCGCCGGGGCCATAGCGGGGACCCTCGAGACGCGCACGCGCGCGTTCATCCCTTCGAACACAAGAGCATAGCCGTCGTCGGCGATGAACTTGAGGCCGAGCGTGTCGGCGTAGAACGCCTTGGCCGCCTCTGGCTGCATCGTGTCGACAAGCGGTGTGATGGTCGCTGATCCGAGCATGACTGCCCTCCCGCGTGGAGCAAGAGAGAAGCACAAAACGAAACCGCCGGCCATTGGCCGGCGGTTCGCTCAAGCTCCCTGCGGCGCTGGACCGCCGGCCCAGCCGCCTGGATGGACCGGCTCTTCGTCCGGATCCGTGACAGGCAGCGCAGGCGTCGGCGCTGCCGGAGTCGAGGGCGTGTCCTCGGGCCGGTCCAGCTTCTCTCCGCGCAGCACCCTGGCGATCTCCTCGCCGTTCAGCGTCTCGTACTCGAGCAGCGCTTCTGCAAGCCGCTTATGCTCGGTCGCCTTCTCGGTCAGAATCTGCTTGGCGCGGTTATAGGCTTCGTCGACCAGGCGCTTCACTTCGGCGTCGATCTTCTGCGCGGTGGCTTCCGCAACGTTCTGTGTGCGGTTCACCTGCATGCCGAGGAATACCTCGTCGTTATTGTCGCCATATGCGACATAGCCGAGTTCGTCCGAATAGCCCCAGCGCGTGACCATCATGCGCGCAAGGCGCGTTGCGGCTGAAATATCCGAGGCAGCGCCCGAGGTGACCTTCTCCTTGCCGAACACCAGCTCTTCTGCGACGCGCCCCCCCATCATGACCGCAAGGCGCGAGGTCATCTGGGTGTAGTTCATCGAGTATTTGTCGCCTTCCGGCAGTTGCATCACCATACCCAGCGCGCGGCCGCGCGGGATAATGGTGGCTTTGTGCACGGGGTCCGATTCAGGCACGTTGAGCGCCACGATGGCGTGGCCCGCCTCGTGCCAAGCAGTGAGCTTCTTCTCTTCCTCGCTCATCACCATCGAGCGCCGCTCGGCGCCCATCATGACCTTGTCCTTGGCGTCCTCGAACTCGCGGTTGGTGACAACGCGTTTGCCGCGGCGCGCCGCAAGCAGCGCTGCTTCATTGACGAGGTTGGCGAGATCGGCGCCGGAGAAGCCCGGGGTGCCGCGCGCGATCACTTTCAAGTCGACGCCTTGCGCCACCGGCACGTTGCGGGTGTGCACACGCAGGATCTTCTCGCGGCCGGCTACATCCGGGTTGGGCACGACGATCTGGCGGTCGAACCGGCCCGGCCGCAACAGCGCCGGATCCAAGACGTCCGGACGGTTGGTCGCCGCGATCAGGATGATGCCTTCATTGGCTTCAAAGCCGTCCATCTCGACGAGCAATTGGTTGAGCGTCTGCTCGCGCTCATCGTTGCCGCCCCCGAGCCCTGCGCCGCGATGACGCCCCACAGCGTCGATTTCATCGATGAAGATGATGCAGGGCGCGTTCTTCTTGGCTTGTTCGAACATATCGCGCACGCGGCTGGCGCCGACGCCGACGAACATTTCCACGAAGTCCGAACCTGAGATCGAGAAAAAGGGCACGTTGGCTTCGCCGGCGATGGCGCGCGCGAGCAGCGTTTTGCCCGTGCCGGGCGGGCCGACCAGGAGCGCGCCTTTCGGGATCTTGCCGCCGAGACGCTGAAACTTGCCGGGATCCTTCAGGAATTCGACAATCTCGCCCAGCTCCTCCTTGGCTTCGTCGATGCCGGCGACATCGTCGAATGTCACGCGGCCCTTGGCTTCGGTGAGCAGGCGCGCTTTGGAGCGGCCAAAGCCCATGGCCCCGCGGCCGCCGGCTTGCATCTGGCGCATGAAAAAGAACCAGGCGCCGATCAAGAGCAGCATCGGCAGGATGCCCAACAGGATGTCGCCGAAGCTCGGCCCCCGCGCCGGGGCTTTGGTCTTCACCGGCACATTGGAAGCTTCCAGCCGCTCGAGAACGCGTTCCATCGCGCCCGTCGGCAGGTAAGTGACGTAATGCTTCTGATCGCGCGTGTCGCTGATCAGCATCTCGCCCTGTGTAGTGACTGAGGTGATCTCGCCGGCCTGAACGCGCTCAAGCAGCTGCGAGTAACCTAGCTCCTGCGCGCCGCGCGTCTGCCCATTTCCGCCCTGGAGCGCGGTGAACGCCACCACCAGGACAAGCGCAACGACACCCCAAATGAGCAATGAGCGAATCGGCATGAAATCGACCTTCTGGCCGCGCGCCCACCTGATCTGCGCGCGGGAATGCTTTCTTCAGCAAGATAGGGGCCTCGGCTCCCCCTGAACACCCCTCACCCTGGCACGGCTCGGGTCAAAGGCCGATGAATGCAAGGGCAGATTGATCGGGTTTCCGCACTGTTAATCCGTTCCCAACATGTGCTGAACGCGTTCTCTAAGAAGCCAATGCGGCGAGGCCGCGGCAAGCGGACGGCGTTCCTCGCCCCGCTGCAGCACCGGTGCGCGACCATCATAAACCACGAACCAGCCGGGTTCGCTCGCGGTCAGCGCAACGCGGCCGTCCCAAACCGCTTCCTGGTTTGGTTGGAGCGGCAACGGGGCAGCTGGCGCGGCGCCGTCAGTGCGGCCGCCGAGAGCGCCGGGGTCGCGCCGGATAACGACGCATTCGCCGCGCCGCTGTAGCCAGGCGCCTGCGACCGTGGCGCCGGTAAACTCTGGTCGACCGAGCGCTGATGAGAGGGTTTCAAGTTGCGCGAGCGTAGGACCTCGCTGCTCGCCGGACGCGGCGGCGACGAGCGCTTCTAGGGCGCGCTGCTTGACCGCGTCCGGCGCCAGCCAGCGAGAATCCACCACAATGCTCGCGTCCTCTTCGAAAGATGCGGTCTGCTCAATGAGCGCCGCAGCATCGCGATCGATCCTTGCCGCGTGGAGTTGAAGCCGTTCGGCAAGAGCAGATAGACGCATGGGCTCGAAACCTCCGCGCCGGAGTGTTCCGAGGACGCGGCGCGCGCGCACGCGTGCGTGCGCTTCATTTTCGTTGGCAGGGTCTTCGATCCAGCCGACCGCGCGCACGGCAAGCGACTCTCGCAGTTTGGTTCTGCCAGCGCCCAACAGCGGCCGCGCGAGCCAGAGCCCGCGCCCTTCCGGCCAGATCGGCGCCGGCGCGAAGGGCCGCATGCCGGCAAGCCCGCGCAGTCCCGAACAGCGCGCGGCGCGCAATAAGACGGTTTCGGCCTGGTCGTCGCGCGTGTGGCCCGTCGCGATGACGCTGGCGCCAACGCGCCGGGCATGATTGCAAAGCGCTGCGTAGCGCAAGCGCCTGGCGGCCTCGTGCGCACGGTTGGCGCCGTCGGCCCAGTCAAGTTCAAGAACCTGTGCGCGCACGTCCAGAAGACGGGCCATTTCGGCCGCGCTCTGCGCATCGAACTCAGAGCCGTGGCGCAACTTGTGATCGACGATCGCTGCATGGAGGCGCGCGCAGCCGAAGCGCTCGGCCAACAGGTGCAGCAATGCGACCGAATCGCCGCCGCCGGACAGCGCGACGACAATGGTCCGTTCCCCGGCGCGCCGCTCGATGCGCTCGGCGGTCAGCGGATCGAGCATGCGATAGGCCCGCGGGTCTTCAAACCCGCTTTCTGCAAAGGAACACGAACGGGCCGGACGACCCGCAGTGCGTCAAGCGCACTGCGCGGCGCGAGCTTCGCGCGCGGCGAGGTCGCGCACGTTGCGCGGCGCGTTCGGATAGCGGCTGGCGAGCGAAGAAAACGCCGCGCAGCCTTGTTGGCGCTGCCCCATGCCGATGAGCGCCATGCCAAGGCGCACTTGGGCTTCGGCGGCGCGGGGCCCTTGCGGCGCGCGCCGCAGATATTGAAGGAAGTTCGACGCGGCATCTTGGTAATTATGGCGCGCCAGCAAGGTGAACGCGAACCAGAAGCGCGCGTCGGCCGACTGCTCGGCTTCGGGAAATTGTTCGAGGAACTGGCCGAACGCCGCTTCCGCCTCCGCAAGCTGACCATTCACGAGCAACTCGCGCGCCCGGGTATAGGCAGGGCCGGCCTCCTGCGGCGGTGATGGAGCGGCGCTGGCTGGGACAGACCCCAGAACGCCGGTCGCATTGCGCTGGGCGTCGTTGAGGGTCGAAGGGGCCGCTTCCGCGCTGCCGCCTCGAGCCGCACCCCCGGGCGCTGGAGCCTCCTCTTGGCCATCCGCCGGCGGCGCCGAGAGGTCCTGATTGACGCCAGCCAGCTCGCCCACCATCGCGCGCAGGCGCGCGATCTCGCGGTTCGCTTCGATCAGCTGTCGCTGCAAATCCTCGTTGCGCGCCTCCGCGTCGCGCAGCGCGCTTTCGAGCTCCTGAATGCGGTCCTGGCGCTGATCGGCCGTGCCGTACGCAGGCGGCGGCAGCGCCGTCTGAGCGGTCGCCGGAATGGTCAACAAAAACCCGGCCGCGGCGAGCATCGCCGCTAGCCGGGCCTTTTTCGCGAGTGGCGCCGATCGATCCGTCATGGTCTCACCAAGTTGCGGGCGCTCGGGGCCAAATTTGGGCGTTTACGAGACCGCGCCGCTGACGATCTGCGTGTGTGCGTTTCGGTTCACGCTCCACGCCTCCTCGTTCGAGCGCGGGTCGAGCGGACGCTCCTTGCCGTAAGACACAGTCTCGATGCGGCCGCCGTCGATGCCAAGCGAAACGAGATAGTCGCGTGCGGCGGCGGCGCGGCGGGCGCCGAGAGCCAAGTTGTATTCGCGCGTGCCCCGTTCGTCGCAATTGCCCGCCACCAGCACGCGCACGTTCGGGTACTGGCGAAGCCAAGCCGCTTGGCGTTCGAGCACTGAACGCGCTTCCGGCGTCAGGTCGAAGCGGTCGTAGCCAAAGAAGACGCGATCACCCACTGAAACGCGGAAGTCCTCGACGGAGCCTGGCGTGGGACCGCGCGGCGTCTGCGGTTGCGGCGTGGTGGTCTCAGCAGGCGGCGTTGGCGTTGGCTCGCCGCGGCTCGCACACGCGCCGAGCGCTGCAACAGCCGCCAAGGCAATCAGAAATTTACGCATTTGCTAACGCTCCCCTTTGTTTGCAGCGCTTCAGCGGATTTCCCCCTCCGGCTGAATGCAAAGCTTACCGGCCCAGTTCCTACTCGACAATCGTGTTCCCTTCACGGCAGGAGGGGCGACCACGCCGGGTCGGAGGCGTCGGTTTGTGTGGGAATCTGGCGCAAATTCCGCCCGGTAAGGTCAACCGACCACAAACGCGGGCCCTGGCCGCGCGCCTCGCGGAAGAACATGATCACGCGCCCGTTCGGCGACCATGTCGGCGCCTCGTCGAGGTAACTTTCGGTTAATATCCGCTCACCTGAACCGTCGGGGCGCATCACGCCAATGGCGAACTGCCCGCCGCGTTGCCGGGTGAAAGCAATGAGATCGCCGCGCGGCGACCACACGGGCGTTGAATACCGCCCGTCGCCAAAGCTGATGCGGCGCTGACCGGAGCCGTCGGCGTTCATCACATAGAGCTGCGGAGAGCCGCCGCGGTCCGAATTGAAAACGATCTGGCGTCCGTCCGGCGAATAGGACGGCGAAGTGTCGATCGCCGGGTGATTTGTCAGGCGCCGCCGCGAGCGCGAGCCGAGGTCCATGGTGTGAATCTCGGAATTGCCGTTCATATCGAGGGTAAAGACGATGCTGCGGCCATCGGGGGAAAAGCGCGGCGCAAACGTCATGCCCGGGAAATCGCCGAGCACTTCGCGCCGATTAGTCTGCATGTTGTACAAAAACACGCGCGGCGCGCCGGTCTCGAAGCTCATGTAGGTGATCATTTGCGTCGAGGGCGCGTAGCGCGGCGTCAGCACCTGTGCTTCCGGCCCGGTCAGGAAGAACGGATTGGCGCCGTCCTGATCCATCACCATGAGCCGCTTGACGCGGCGCGTGCGCGGACCGGTTTCAGAGACGAACACGATGCGCGTATCGAAATACCCGGACTCGCCCGTGAGCTGCTCGTAGATGCGATCGGAAATCTGATGCGCGATGCGGCGCCAATTGTCCGGCGTCGTCGAATACGTGAAGCCGGTCAGGAATTGCTCGGCAAACACGTCGTAAAGCCGGAAATCGACCCGGATGCGCCCATCCCCCTGCGGCGTGACCTGACCGACAACCAGCGCCTGTGCATTGATCACGCGCCAGTCGGCAAAGCGCGGCGGCACTTCCATTGCGGTGATGCGCTCGATGAAAGCGCTGGGTTCGACGGGGCGGAAGAGCCCGGAGCGATCCAGATTGGAGCGGATCACGCCGGCTAGGTCTCGACCGACCTGCTGAGCCGGCGCGCTCGAACCGATGAAATCCACGACAGCGATCGGCATCGGATTGAGGTGGCCTTCGGTGATGTCGACGCGCAGCTGCGCGTGCGCCGCCGGCGCGAGCGGCGTCGCCATGGTGGTCGCCAGCATCGCGCCAATGAACGTGCGTCTGATCAAAGCCATCTCAACTTCCTCGACCGCTCAGTTGGTACTGGGCCTAAACGTGTACACTTGGGTCCGCCAGATTTCGAAATGCTCGCCCACGACCGGATCGTCCGGCAACGGATAGGGATCGCACGCGCGCACAGCGCGCACAGCGGCGTCCACCGCAGTACGCATTGGCGCATCGAACGAATAGCTGCCAGCGCGCGGGTTCGTCACGCGCGGCTGGCCGTTCAGCGTTCCGTTGCGGTTTATTTCGAACTCGACTGTGACCACTAGACGGTCAGGATCGGGCAAATCGATGGGCATGCGCCAGCAGCGGCGCATATGGGCGCGGATGAGGGCGCGCGCACGATCCTCGATGGCGACCACTTCCGCTGTGCCGAGCCCCGCGCCTTGCTGCGTACGTTCGGCGCGTTCGCCATCCTGCCGGCGCCGGCCTTCCCGCCGGTCCGCATCCCTGAGTGCGGCTTCCGCCGCGTCGAGACTGAACGTATCATTCCTGCGCGGCTGTTGTCTCGGCGGGGCGTCGGCGGCAACGGCCTGCGGTTCAGCATCGACACTTTCATCCGCTTCCTGCTCGCCCTCTTCCTCGATCTCTTCGGCGAGCGCGCGCACATTCGACTCGGGCGCGACATCCACAATTTCGACCGGCACAACCGAACCGGAGGCCGGCACTATGACAGCGCGTGTTTCCCAGACCAGGAGGGTCATCAGGACCGCGCCGATATGGCCTACGATCGAGACGATGATCCCGGGGCGCATGTCATTCGCTCGAATTCGCGGGGCGGCGCTGGCCTTCCCGCGTGTCGGTGACAAGCTGAATCTTCGAGAAACCGCCTGAGCTCACGCGGGCGAGCACATCGGCCATCAGCCCATAATCGACGCGGGCGTCGCCGCGGATGTAGATGGCGCGATCATAGCCCTCGCGCGAAATTGCGCGCAGCCGCGGCACCAACTCCTCGACGCTGACCTGCGTCTCCTGCAGAAAAACAACGCCGTCTTCCCGAATGGTGATCGACAGGGGCTCGGTTTCCGCCGCCGATTGTTTAGCTTCCGTGCGCGGCAATTCGATAGGTATGCTGACGGTCAGCAGCGGCGCCGTCACCATGAACACGATCAGCAGCACCAGCATCACGTCGACGAACGGCGTGACGTTGATCTCGCTGAGACGGGAGCGCCGCGCCGATCTGCGTCCGCGGCCGCCTCCTCTGCGCGAGGGGCCAAGCCCGGCCATCAAGCGCGCTCGCTGAGGCGCCGCGACAGGCGCGCGGCGACTTCATCGCTGAACGTGTCGAGTCTGTCGCCGAAACGATCGAGATCGCCGGTGAACTTGTTGTAGAAGATAACCGCGGGGATGGCGGCAACCAGACCGAGCGCTGTGGCGAACAGCGCTTCGGCGATGCCGGGCGCAACGACGGCCAAATTGGTCTGTTGCTGCTCGGCGATATTGGTGAAGGCGTTCATGATGCCCCATACCGTGCCGAATAGACCGATGAACGGCGCAGACGCCCCGACCGTCGCCAGCACGCCGAGACTGCGCGAGGCGCGCTGCATCTCGCGCGCGATCTGCGCTTGCATCAGCCGGTCGACGCGATCGAGCATCAGCTGCGCGCTATCGGCGCCGACGCCGGCCCGGCGCGCTTCCCGCCATTCGCGAGCCGCGGCTGCATAGACCCGGGATAGCGCATCGCGCGGACGGTCGCCGCGGTCCTCAAGGTCGTCGAGCGAGCGGCCCGACCAGAACTCGCGCTCGAACTTGCGGGCGTGCGCTTCGAGGTCGCCGAACTGCAGCCATTTGTCGACCGCGACCGCCCACGTCCAGATCGAGGCCACGGCCAGGATCAGCATGACGCCTTTGACGACAGGGTCGGCCTGCAGAAACAGGCTGAGGATGGTCACTTCTGCTGCGCCGGATTCCATGCTCGCTCCCGCATCCGCGGCCTAGCGGATCAGCCGCTCCCCAACCGGCGTCTAGAGCCGGACGAGTTTGTCAAAAGCTGGACGTGGAGGGCTCTAGAAATGGTTTAAGCCGCTCCGAAAGCATGACCGGCGGCTTACGGGGCTTGCCCGTGAGCGAGATGCAACAGACCTGGACCTCGGCCCGCACCAAGGGTTCTTCGCCCCGCCTCAGCGTCTGCGCGATAAAGATGCGCGGGCCACGCATCGTTTCGAAGGCGGTCTCGACCATTAGCGCATCGTCGATGCGGGCGGCCTTGAGGAAATCAAGGCTCATGCGGTTGACCGCGAATCCCATCGGCTCAGGAGCTTCCAGGAGCGCCTTGTGATGCACGCCGGCGAGGCGCAGAAAATCGCTTCGCCCCCGCTCGAAGAAGCGCAAATAGCTGGCGTGATAGACGAGGCCGGTGAAGTCGGTGTCCTCGTAATAGACCCGCACCGGCAGCCGGTGCAGGCGGCCTTCGAAACATCCAGCGCTGGGCTCGTCAGTCATTCTGCTGGGATACACGATCGCTTGGCCGCGCCCAAGCCAGGGCAGCCGGCGCCGCTTGGGCGGCGGCGATTGCGCCCCGCGCTGCACTGAGCGCGCAACGATGCAGCCAGCGCAGCGGCCGCTCCATCAAGCGCACGGCGATCAGATTAGCGCACAGCGTCAGCATAAACAACGCGGCGAAGAAGACGACATTGTCAGCGGCAAACGCCGGCGCCGCCCAGCGGTCGACGAACACGTTCCCCACGTGCAGGAAGAACGCGTTGACGATCAGCAAATTGAGCGAATTGCCGCCCCAGGCGTCCAGTTTGCGCCCGATAAAGCCGCCGTGACGTGCAAGGAGGATGGCGAGCGAACTGGCGAACGCGACGCCGCCGAATGCGGACAGGGTGAAGAGCGGGATGTTGCCGATTTGGCCGTGAATGAACGCGACGCCGAAGCGTCCTTGAAGCCATTCCTCTCCGCATTGAGCGAACACGGCCCAGCGGCAGCCTTCGTTGAGGTGAAAGGTGAGCGCAAGCACGGTAAGGCCCAGCACGCCCACCAAGCCCGTCTGGGTCGCACTGGCAGCGAGCTGCTGCAACAGAGGACGCGAAAGGCGGCCGGCGAGGAAAAACAGGAACGCAATTCCCAGCGGCTTGATCTGATAGACGTTGCGCCAATCGAGCTCAACCGCCCAGACCGACACAGCCACCGCCAGGAAGGCGCAGAGCGTCGAGACGGCAAGGCTCGCCCGCACAAGGCCCGCGGCGAGCAGACGCACGATCGCAAGCGTGACGATGAACCAGAGCGGCGAGAGCGAGTAATAGTCGCCAACCAAGATCGTCCGGACAAGGCCGGCGAAGAAGGCGCCTAGCGACAGGTTCTCTCCGCCAAGCTGCGCCGCCAGACCCGCCGAGCTGGCTGTCAGGCGTGCGAGGTCGTAGGCCGCGCTCGCGAGAACCGCGATAAATACAAGTGTAAGCGACTGGCGCCCTGTAACGGCGAAGGACTTCTCCTCCCGCCAGCCTGCCCCTGAGAGAAAAAAGAAGAACGGCATCAGGAACGCGGCGCCGAACTTCCACTGAAGAAACGCCGCTTCGCTGAAATTTCCGCTTTCGGAAAATACCCACGGTGACAGCGCGTGGCCGTAGATAACGGCCACGATGGCGATGCCGCGTCCGACATCCAGCGCGTTCGAAGGCCTGACCAAGGCGCGTGTGCTCCCGTCAGTCCATCAGCAAACAAGTCGGTGTTGCGCGCAAACGGGCGCGCGTCGGGCGCGAGCCGCCGCGCGTGACGGGCGAGAATTAACGATCTGGCACCAGCCTTACCGCGAGAGCTTCCGCCTGCGCTCGTACTTCGGGCACGGCGGTGGATTCCCAGAATACGCCTTGCGTGATCGGGCCCAGGGCAAACAGGTTGTTCCACACCGCGCCGTCGGCGCGGCGGACGCGGCCACCTTCATCGACTTCCATTCCGATCCCCGCCTCGGGCGCCCGCACAATCCCGTCCTCAAACACCTGCCGGATCAGCGGATCGCCGCTCACTGAAAGGTCCATCGCGGCGCCGGTGCAGTTTACGACGCCAGCCACTTCCAAATGGTGGCTGACCGCGCTGCCGCGCTCCCGGTAACGCACGCGAGTCGTTTTTCCAGCGGCCTCCACGTGAGTGGTGTCGCCGACGAGCACGCATAGTCGGCCCGCCCGGCGCAGCGCAGAGATCTGCGCAGCGATCTCCGGCGCCATGCGGTGGCGGTGCGAATCCCACCACGGACGTAAATGGCGGAGGAAGCGCTGCTTGGACTCTGTCGGCAGCCGACGCCACAATTCAGGGGTCCGCGCGCGAAGCTGATCGACGACGTGTTGCCAGGGCTCCCCGCGCGACGCCGCCGCCTGCGCTTCCTTGCGTAGAACAAGCAGCGCTTCGCTCAGGGGCAACGGCAAATCAAGCGAAAGCGGCGTGAGCGGCGTGACCGTTTCGCGGTGCGGTTGCGGTAGCTGGCCGCGGCGCGACAGCGCATAGATAACACCCATCCGGCGCGTCCGCGCTAACGACAGCGCCGCATCGACGGCTGTAAGTCCAGTCCCCAGCAAAAGCACGTCGCCTGCTGGAATGCGGCGTAGCGTCTTGTCATCCCAAGGATCCAAAAGCGGCGCGCCGGCGGCTAAAAAAACGGGCGGCGAGGCCGGCGCAGCATTGCCGAGCGCCAGCACCACGGCGTCGGCATCCAGCATGCGTCCCGTGTCAAGGCTCAAGCGCCACCGGCCTCCGCTCGGCGTGCAGCGGACGACCGACCCGCGAGTGCGCAGCAGACGGGGACCGAACGGGCTCTGCGCCTTTCGCAACACGTGCTCTATGTACGCGCCATACTGAGCACGCGGAGCGAAGCACGTTCGCGCTTGCTACACGCCACGCGCCTGCAACCAGCGAACAAAATGATCCGGCGCCTCGGGAAAAGCGCTCAAGTTTGCAGCGCGCACGTTAAGCAGGTGGGCGGGCGAGCCAGTGCTGTAGGCGAGCCCCGGACCGAACCGCCGGCGACGCTCGATCAACAGGATGCTCGGCGATGCGCGGCCGCGTCTGGCCAGCTGCGCCGACAGCACTGCCCCACTAAAGCCAGCCCCGATAATGGCCAATCGCGTTTGCATCATTGGGACTTGGCCGGCTCCATCGGTCTCCTCTTCCTAAATCGTTGCGATGCTGCCTAGCGGGCACGCCAGAAAAATGTCTGCTGGACGAAGCCGCCCGGCCAGGCCCAAAGGACAAATCAACGTGAGCCGTGCGGAGGGCTAAGCGGGACGCGACATGACAGTCTTGAAATCTGCGCAGTCGTCTGATTGTGTCGGCCCATGAGAAAACTGCTGCTGGCTTCAGCCTTCCTTGCCGCCGCCCTCGCGGGTTCGGCGTCCGCCTACACCGCCTACATGCTGCCCGACGAGTTTCTGCCGCGGGACCGCTCGGTGTCATTACAGGCGACTTATGCGACGAGCTTTTTCACGCCGGTAGCGCCGGTGGGCGGCAATATGGTGGTCATTGAGCCGGACGGCGCAGACGGATTCTACAGCCAGATCGAGATCACCACGCAGGCCACGCAACTGCGCAGCTCGTTGTATAAGGAAGGCACTTATCGCTTCAGCACAGGTGAACAGCTTGGACGCGTCGCCAACATGGTGGGCGTTGATGGGGCCTGGCGCGAACTGCAGGCGGGCGAGACGCCGCCGGACGGCGCGCCAACCACAACCCTTCAGACAGTGACGGTGGCGGACGCCTATGTGACCCTGGGCGAGCCGAACCGAACCGCGGTCGATCGCACGATCGGCCGGCTGGCCCTGCGACCGATAACACACCCGAACCAGGTGCTGGCGAGTCAGGGCTTTCAGGTGCAAGCGACGTTCGACGGCGCCCCGTTCGCTAACGCCGCGCTCGTTCTCTACAAAGCCGGTGAACCCGAGACCGATCTCGACCGCTACGCCACCACGGACGCAAACGGCCATGCGACTCTGACGCTCGAGGGCCCAGGGCAATACATTCTCGTTGCGCGTCACCGCGCCAACGCGCCGGCGGGGTCGCCGGCGCAGGTGCAGAGTTTTACGACCTCGCTTGTGTTCGAAGCGCATGAAACGCTGCCGCCGGTCGTTGAGCTGCAGGACGAGCAGGACGAAACCCCCCGCCGTCGCCGGCGCAGCGCCTTCGATCGCACACGCTGAGCGATATCGCACACTCGCGCATTCGGCGATAAACAAGGAACACGCGCATTTTCGCGACGTTGAAGCCCCGAGCCCAAGGTCCGGCGCTTCAGCAGGAGCGAAATTCCATGCAACGACATTTGCTTATTGCCGCGAGCGCGTTGGCGCTGGCGGCTTGCGGGCAGCAGACGACAACCGAAACGGCTGAGTCCCAACTCGAACAACCGGCGGCGATGCAGCAGGCCGCGATGAGCGCATCCGAATTCATCCAGACGGTCGCAGCGTCCGACGCATTCGAAATCCAGTCCTCGGAACTCGCAACGCAGCGGGGCTCGCGGCAGGACGTAAAAGACTTTGCCGCGCAAATGGTGACGGGTCACAGACAGACAACGCAGGAGCTCACCCAACTCACGAGCGCGAACAATCTGCCGGCGCCCACGCCGCAACTGAACGCCACGCAGCAGACAAGCCTCGACAATCTGCGCAATCAGACCGGACAGGCGTTCGACGACGCCTATCTCGACGCCCAGGTGGCCGCGCACGAGAATGCGGTGCGCACCTTCGAACAATACGCAGCTTCAGGCGAAGCGGGCCCGCTTCGCGACTGGGCGCAGCGCACGCTGCCCAATCTCCGCCAGCACCTTCAGCACGCACAAGGGCTGGAAAACGCGACCTGATCGACTTCGCGTGCCGATTTCCTATGGGCCAGACATCAAGTCTGGCCCCTTTGCTTTTCGGACCGCCAGCGCTTCACGCTCCGCCCTACTGTCGCCCGCCTTATCGCGCTTCGTGTACGCGATCTCAGGCGGGAGGTGAACAAATGATGCGAATAACACGGCGGATCGCGATGGCTCTGGGGTTCGGCGCTCTCGCTGTCCTGGGCGCATGCGGGGAGCCCACGCTGCTTACAGTGCATGCGAGTTCGACAACGCGGGCGGCGCCCGATCTGGCGATCGTCACGCTCGGCGTGCTGGCGCGCGGGGAGACGGCGCAGGCGGCGCAGGCTGCCCAGAGCGCGCGCATGGCGGCCGTCATGCAGGCGGCGCGGGCCGCCGGGGTCGAAGAGCGCGACGTACAGACGGTCGGCTTCGCGCTCGAACCGCAATACGCCTATGCGCGCGGTCAGCCCCCCCGCATCAGCGGCTATGTCAGCCGCAACACCGTTTCCGTTCGCGTGCGTGACTTGAGCCGCGTCAGCGGGCTTATCGACGCCACCGTCGCGCAAGGCGCCAATGAGCTGCACGGAATACAATTCACGTTCCAGGACGAGGAGGCCTCCCGCGATGCAGCGCGCGCGCAGGCGCTCGAAACGGCGCGGGCGCGCGCCCAGGCCTACGCGGAAGCAGCGGACATGCGCGTCGTGCGCATGCTTTCGATCACAGAACCGGGCGGCGCCGTGCCCATCGACATGCGGCGCGGGCGCATCGCCGGCGCGCCCATAGCCGTGGAGCAGGCTGCGAACGGAAGCGCCATAAGTCCCGGCGAACTGGACGCCCAAAGCGCGGTGACCGTGATGTTCGAATTGCGTTGAACCCGTGCGCCGGCGCTGGCGTTGATGTGGCATGGGGCGTAGCATTCAGGACATGCCGATGCGCATTTGGCACATGATGATTGCGGCGCTCGCGTTCTTGGCGCTGAGCGCGAGCGCGGTTGCCGCGCAATCTCCGATCGACTGTTCGGCGGCGCCGCTGAGCGTGTGCGCTGACAAGGATCTGCTCGAACTCGAGTCCGAGCGCGCCGCCTTGATCGGCCGGATCCGCGCGGCCGACGCCCAACACCCCGTGCTCTCGAATGAGCAAACCTGGATCGATGGGCTCGGGGCGTGCGGCGAAGACATCGCCTGTTATCGCACCGCCTATCTCAACCATAATCAGACCCTGCGCGAGGCGGTCGCCGCGCTGCCCGCGCAAGCGGAGGCGCTCATCGAACTGCCGGAAGCGGCGCCGACCGTCGAAGAACAAACAAGCGAACTCGATGCGCTGCAGGCCGAGCGGCTGCGCGAAGCGCCGGAAGGCGGCCAGACCTATGTCGAACCTGGCCTGCCCGGATGGGGCTTCTTCACGGCGATCGGCGTGACGCTGCTGATGTTCTGGATGCTCATGCGCGCGCATGGCAGGCTGCGCCGCGAACTGCGCGCCTACGAATCTCGACCGGGGCGCTGATGGTGCGCGCGAAGACGCCGCACCAGCGCGCGGAAGAAGAGCTCACCGCCTATGGTCTGACGTTTCCGGAGACGAACGCCGGCCCCGCCTGGATTCCCGCACGCGGACTTTACGTGCGCAAGAAGATGTTCTGCGTGTTCGGGGCGCGCGGCGAGCCGTTGGATGCGCTGACCGTACTGATGAAGCTGCCGATCTCCGCGGAGATGGCCGAGGAGCTGCCATTCGTGCGTCCCGCGCGCGGGTGGTTCAAGCAGCACAATTGGATGACGCGCATTTCGGTGCGGACGATGATGTGCTGGCGGAAATGGCGACGCTGAAGGGCTGGCTGAAGCAAAGCTATGTTGCCGTCGCGCCGAAGACGCTGGGGCGGATGGCGGAGGAAGAAAGACCTTAATCGGGCCACCTACCCTTGGGCCAGTTGCGTGCCGCATGAATGATATGAAGGATGAACACCTTCGAGCGTCGCAAAGAGTACGCGATGATGTAGTTTGTCTTCGGCACCAGCTTCTCAAATGTGCCTTCCACCCTCCCTAGACGACCGCTGTTGAAATACCGCAATCGGCTGATCGCGCCGTGGATACGCTTCTCAACGCGATCCGCAGCGTATGGATTGTCGCTGGCGATGTGCTCAATGATTTCGCGAATCTCGGTTCTGGCCTCTTCGGACCATTCCACCTGCTTCATGTACGCCGCTGCTTAGCCCGCTCGATGATCTCGCGCACTTCTCGCATGACTTGCGCGTGAGCAACGGTGCGCCCGGCTTCGACGTCCGCCAAGCCGCGCTTGATCTTGGCGATAGTTTCGGCCTCCTGCCGCGCGAAAACTGCGACAGCATCCGCCACGATCTCGTCCTTGCCGCGATTGGTGGCGGCGGCAATTTCATCGAGCTTCGCCTCGGTGGCGGCGTCAACGGTGATCGTGATAGCGGACATGGGCCTAATGTAGCAGACATTGCGCGCCCGCGAAACGGGCCGTTCGGCACTACGTCGCACGCAGATAGCGCCGCTGATTCAGAGATCTAGAGAACGGGGCCGTCTGTCGCGGCGCCGTGACTCACTTCCCCTCAAACAGCGTCCCCGTCTCCGGCGGCTTGTTCGGCGGCTTTTTGCCGAGCCGCTCGTACGCCTTCGGCGCGGCCACGCGTCCGCGCGGGGTGCGCATGACGAAGCCTTGTTGCATCAGGTAAGGCTCGATCACATCTTCGATGGCGTCGCGCGCTTCAGAGAGCGCGGCGGCCATGGTGTCGACGCCGACCGGGCCGCCTGAATAGGTTTCCACCAAGGCCTGCAGATAGCGGCGGTCGAGCAAATCGAGGCCGTCGGCGTCTATGTCGAGCCGCCGCAGCGCGAGGTCGGCGAGCTTGGCGTCGATGCGTTGATCGCCGGCGTCGGCGAAATCGCGCACGCGGCGCAGGAGGCGCACCGCCACGCGCGGCGTGCCGCGCGCGCGCTTGGCGATCTCGACCGCGCCCTCCGCCGTTATGGGCGCGCCGAGTTTATCTGCGGCGCGCGTGACGATGCCAATGAGCTCTTCGGGGCCGTAGAAATCCAAACGCACCGGAATGCCGAAGCGGTCGCGCAGCGGCGTGCCCAGGAGCCCCGCGCGCGTGGTGGCGCCGACGAGCGTAAATGGCGCGAGATCGATGCGCACGCTGCGCGCGCTTGGGCCTTCGCCGATGATGATGTCGAGGTGATAATCCTCCATCGCGGGATAGAGGATTTCCTCCACTTGCGGCGCAAGGCGGTGAATCTCGTCGATGAAGAGCACGTCGCGCGGTTCGAGATTGGTGAGCAGCGCGGCGAGATCGCCGGCGCGCGCTATGACTGGGCCGGACGTGGCGCGGAAGCCGACGCCGAGTTCGCGGGCGATGATCTGTGCGAGCGTCGTCTTGCCGAGCCCGGGCGGGCCGAACAGCAGCACGTGGTCCATCGCATCGCCACGATTGCGCGCCGCTTCGACGAACACTTTGAGATTAGCCTTGGCGGCGGGTTGGCCGATGAATTCGTCGAAGCCCTGCGGACGGAGCGCGCGGTCGGCGCCCCCAAGAACGGTATCTTCGGGCATGCGGTTCGGCGTGGTGAGGCGTTCTGCGGGCTCTGCCATCGGCCCTGCTTAGCCGATTCGGGTTCGCAAATCGTTCCCGCCCACACTGGCCGCGGCGCTCTCGCGGACTTAACTGTACAGGCATGAGCCGAGCGTTTGTCAAAGAAGCCGACGAAAACCCGATCGAGGACCTGCCCGAGCGCCCGGTTTCGTCAGCGCCAAACCTCGTCACGCCGGAAGGCTTCGCCGCCATCGAAGCGGAGATCGCGCGCCTCAACGATGCGCTGGCCGTTGCCGGCGAAGACCGCAATGAGCGCGCCCGCATTGCGCGCGATTTGCGTTACTGGACCGCGCGCCGCGGCAGCGCGCAGGTGATGCCGGCGCCGCCGGACAATAACGTCGTGCATTTCGGCTCGACGGTGACGATCGATCGCGACGACGGGCGCCGCCGAGTATTCCGTATCGTCGGCGAAGACGAAGCCGCGCCCGAGCAAGGCACGATCAGCCACGTCGCGCCGCTAGCGCGCGCGCTGATGGGCAAGAGCGTTGGGGACGCTGTCCAAGTCGCCGGACATGAGGTCGAGATCGTAGAGATTAGCACTTAGCACCTAGCAGCAAGCACCTAGTCACCTGCTGACTTCCTTCAACGCCGCCCGGATCAGTTCCGGCGCGGGCGCGTCGGCCTCGACCTGCTTGGCCGCAGACGCCACCGCGCGTGCTGCACTGGATTGATCGATGCCGAGATTGACGAGCGCGGACACCGCTTCGGCGCGCGCGCCGTTGACAGGCGGTGCGCTCGCCCGCGCGGGCGGCGCGCTCGCGCCTAGCGAGACAAAGCCCTTCGGGCCCTGCTTGGCGGCAAGCTCTTGCGCCAAGCGCGCGGCGAGCTTGGGGCCGACGCCGTTCGCGCGCGCGAACGCGGCTTTGTCCTGCAGCGCAATGGCGTCGATCAGCACCGCCGGCGGCATCGCGTCGAGAATGCCGAGCGCGACTTTGGCGCCGACGCCAGGAATGGTCTGCAGATGCGCGAACCAGGCGCGCTCTTCTTCGCTCTCGAACCCGTAGAGCTTGATCGCATCTTCACGCACGTGCGTTTCGATGTAGAGCCGCGCTGGCGCGCCGACGCCGAGCCGGCCGAGCGTGCGCCCCCCCGCGTGCACGACATACCCCACGCCGCCCACCTCGACGAGCGCACTCTCCTCGCCGATGGCGGCGACTGTGCCGTGCAACGAACCGATCATTTGACGCGCCTCCACCTTTTCTTGCTGCGCGGATTCGCCGGCATGCGGAAATGCCTAGTTGCGAATGACTCTCACGCTTACAGACCGGAAAGGCCGTGTTAGAGATTCCCCTGAGGGACGTGAATTTTGCGATTGCCTCCAGCTGGCGGGTGGTCGTGCACGAAAGGGGTGATCGCAATGTCGGACAAGAAGAAGCCGCTGAATCGGCGTTCGTTCATGAGCCGCGTTGCTGGCGCGGCGATTCTCGCCGGCGGCGCCACCGCGGTTGTGACCGGCAAGGCGGCGGCGCAAAACTACACGGGGCGCACTGACTCTGACTCAGGCAGCGGCGCCGACCGTGCAGGCTACGGCCGCACCGGCGTTACCGACAGCGATAGCGGCGCGGGGGCCGACCGCGCCGGTTACGGCCGCGGCGGCGGCACGGGCATCACGGACAGCGATTCTGGCGCGTATGCCGACCCTCCGGGCCGCGGCCGCGGCACGACGGGCATCACCGATAGCGATAGCGGCGCCTATGCCGATCCAGCCGGGCGCGGGCGCGGCGGGCGCACAGGCATTACGGACAGCGACAGCGGCGCTAATTCCGACCCGCCAGGACGGGGGCGCGGCGGATCGCCCAGCGGCTGTTCGGATTCCGACAGCGGCGCCAATGCGGACCCGGGCGGACGCGGGCGCAGATGCGGCACGGGCATCACGGACAGCGATCCGAACGACCCGGTCGGCCAAGGCCGTGGCGGGCGCAGCGGCTACACCGACAGCGATTCCGGCCAGATGGCCGATCCGGGCGGCAACGGGCGCGGCCCGCGCCGCACAACGCAGACCGGGATCACCGACGCAGACTCCGGCTCCACCTCGGATGCGGGCGGCTATGGCCGCGGCAGCGACCGCTAAAAGCTAACCCATGTCCGAGCCCTGGCTCGACGATCCGCTCGGCTACCTCATCGGCGCCGAGCGGGTCGGCGATTTCTTCGCCCGCATCTACGAAAGCGAAGCACTGGTTGTGCATCACGGGCAGCCGCGCCGCTTCGACGGCCTTTTGTCCATCGACGCCGTCGACCGTCTCGTGACCAGCGTCGATTTGCGCGAGGGCCAGCTCGATCTCGCCGACGCTTCTCGCCGCTTGATGCGCAGCGATTACATGGACACTTCGGGCTATGTGGACCGCGGCGCCGTGGCGGACCATCACCGCGCCGGCGCCACGATCATCCTGCAGCAGGCGCACCAGCTCGAGCCGCCGCTCGGACGTTTCTGCCGCGGCCTCGAACACGTGTTCTCCTGCCACGTGCAGACGAACCTCTATCTCACGCCGCCGAACGCGCAGGGCTTCAAGACGCACTACGACAATCACTGCGTGTTCGTGATCCAGGTCGCCGGCGAGAAAGCATGGCGGCTCTACGAGAAGCCGGTCGACACGCCGTTCCGCGGCGAAGAGTTCGAACTGGGCAAGTTCGAGAGCGGCGAACTCAAGCAAGAATTCGTGCTGAAGGCCGGGGACTGCGCTTATGTCCCGCGTGGGCTCATGCACGATGCGATGACGTCAGGCACGGAGCCATCGCTGCACATCACCGTCGGCCTCATCACGCGCACCTGGGCCGATCTGATGCTGGAGGCCGTGAGCGAAGTTGCGCTGCGCACGCCGGCGCTGCGCAAGAGTTTGCCCGCGGGCTATGCTCGCGCGGATTTCGATCGCGGCGCGGCGCGGCGTAAACTGGGAGAGTTGGCTCAGATCGTCGCGCGCGAAGTGCAGCTCGATCCCGCGCTCGACCTTCTTGCCGACAACTTCATCCGTTCGCGCGCTGCAGAGAACCGCCACGCGATCAGCGAAGCGGCGCGTCCGGTGCTCCCGACCGAGCGCTTCCGGCTGCAGCGGCACACGCCCCACCGCATCGCCGAGGACGGCGACAAACTGGCTTTGATCGCGCCGGGCGGAGATCTCGACTTCCCGCCGGATCGCCGGCCTGCTCTCGAACGCGCGTTGAGCGGCGCCGAGTTCACGCCGGCCGACCTGCCCGGCGAAAACACTGAGGCCTTCACAGCACGGCTGCTGGCCTATGGGCTGATCGTTCGGGTGTGAGCCGCAGCATGCAGGCGGCGCCTCGTCTCATCCAGGCTTGAGGACTATGCTCCGCGCCGCTTAGGTGCGGCCTCAAATCAGGCTGGGGGAGACATGACCACGATCACGCGCCGGGGAATTACCGCCTCTTCGCTCGCCTTGCTCGCGGGCTGCGCCACCGGCGCCGGCTCGCAGGCAACAGCGCCGCGCGGCCGTCCCGCGATCGGCTCGTTTGGCATCGACATGTCGGCGATCGATCCGTCGGTGAAGCCGGGGGATGACTTCTACCAATACGTCAACGGAACTTGGCTTAACACCAACACGATCCCGGACGACCGCGTCACCTGGGGCACCAACGATATTCTCATCGTCAAAGCCGAGCACGACGTGCGCGCGATCATCGAGGAAACTGCGCTCGCCGGCGGCGCGCCCGGCTCCAACGCGCAAAAGATCGCGGATTACTACAACGCCTACGTGAACCGCGAAGCGATCGACGCGCAGGGTCTTGCGCCGATCCAGCACGCGCTGGCGCAGATCGCGGCGATTCAGTCGCACGAGGATGTGGTGCGCTTCGTCGGCCAGCCGGGCGTGGGCGTGACCTTTCCGATCCTCCTCTTCATCGGCTTGGACGAAGGCAATCCCGACCGCTATCTGCCTCAGATGACGCACGGCGGCATCGGCCTGCCGGAGCGCGAATATTATCGCCGCAGCGACCGCAACTTCCCCCAACTGCGCCAGCAATACATGGAAGCGTGCGCCAACATGCTCACGCTGATCGGTCAAACCGAAACCGCGCCGAAAGCACAGGCGGTGATGGCGCTGGAAACCCAGATCGCCGAATTGCACTGGCCGGTGGCGGAGCGCCGCGAACGCGAGCGCACCTACAACCTCAAACGCCGCGCCGATGTGCGCGCGCTGGCGCCGTCTTTCCCATGGGATGCCTACTTCGATGCGCGCGGGCTCGGCGGCCAGGACGAGATCGTGATCGCCGAATTGAGCGCGATGGGTCCGCTCGCCGAATTGGTCATGGCTACGCCGGTGTCGACCTGGAAGAGCTATCTCGCCTGGCATTACGTGCGCACCAAGGCCCACGTGCTGCCGCAAGCGATCGACGATGCGAACTTCGCGTTCTTCGGCACGCGCCTGTTCGGCCAGCCGCAGCAGCGCGAACGCTGGCAGCGCGCGATCCAGGCCATCAATGTCGTGCTCGGCGAAGCGATCGGCGAACTCTACGTCCGGCGCCATTTCCCGCCGGAGGCCAAGGCGCAAGCGTTGGAGCTGGTGGAGAACATGCGACGCGCGTTCGGCGAACGCATCGATCAGAGCCCATGGATGAGCGACGCGACGAAAGTGCTCGCGCGCGAAAAACTCGCCACGTTCCGTCCCAAGATCGGTTATCCGGATCGGTGGAAAGACTATTCAGGCCTCGAGATTCGCGCTGGCGACGCCTTCGGCAATCAGATGCGGTACGCGCAATGGGATTGGGCCAACGATCTCGCGCGCCTCGGGCGGCCAAGCGACCGCGAAGAATGGTTCATGGTGCCGCACGCCGTGAACGCTTATTACAATCCGCCGTTCAACGAGATCGTGTTTCCCGCGGGCTATTTGCAGCCGCCTCTGTTCGACCCCAACGCCGACGCAGCAGTGAATTACGGCGCCATTGGCGGCGTGATCGGCCATGAAATGGGCCACGGCTTCGACGATCAGGGCGCCAAATCGGATGCGCGCGGGGTGCTGCGCGATTGGTGGCTGCCGGAAGATGTCGAACGCTTCCGCGCGGTCACCGATCGTCTCGCCGATCAGTACAGCCAGTTCGAGCCGTTGCCGGGCCTTCGTTTGAACGGTCGGCTTGGGCTTGGCGAAAACATCGGCGATTGCGGCGGCCTGCAAGTGGCGCTGCACGCCTACAGGCTCTCGCTCAACGGCGCCGAGCCGCCGGTGCTGGAAGGCACGACCGGCCTGCAACGCTTCTTCATGGGCCGCGCGCAGCACAGAAAGCAGCTCATGCGCGAAGAGGCGCTACGCAACCAGGTGATGACCGGGCCGCACTCGCCGGCGCGCTACCGTATCAACGGTCCGGCGCGGAACATGGACGCGTGGTACGAAGCGTTCAACGTGCAGCCGGGCGATGCGCTCTATCTGCCCCCCGAAGAGCGCGTGACGATCTGGTAAGCGGGCCGCACGTGAAGCGGCGCTATTCGGCGTGACCATGGCGCGCGCGTGAGCTAGGCTCTCCAAAAATGGGGAGTTTCGCATGTGCTTTACGGATCGCCGCGCCATTCTGCTTGGCGTTGCAACGCTCGTTGTCGGCTGCGCGCGGGCACAGCAGACAGAAACCGCGCAAACGCCAACGCCGCCTGAAATGGAGGGCCCGTTTTATCCGGTCGACACGAACGTCGAGCGCGATGTCGATCTCACCCGTCTCGCGGGCCGCACCGAACGCGCGGCGGGGCAGATCATCGAGGTGCGCGGACGCGTTATCGATATGAACGGGCAGCCCGTCTCCGGCGCCCGGCTCGAACTCTGGCAGGCCAACGCCGCTGGCCGCTATGCGCACCCAGAAGATCCGGCTGTCGCTCCACTCGATCCGAACTTCCAAGGCTACGCGGTGCTGCAGACCGGGGCGGACGGCGCGTTCTCGTTCACCAGTGTCAAGCCCGGCGCCTACAATTCACCGGTAGGCGTGCGCACGCCTCATCTACACTGGCGTATCCGCGCGGGCGCGCGGCGGCTGTCGACGCAGATGTATTTCCCGGGCGAAGCGCAGAACGAGACTGATGGACTCATGCGCGCCATGGGCGATCCCGTGCGCACGTTGATCGCGGCAAGCGCCTCCGCGCAAGAAGCGGGCGCTCAAGCGTTCGAATGGAATGTGGTGCTGCCGGCCTAGACGCGCGCACGGCTCCGAAAGCCTCCGTGCGCGGCATGGCAGAGCGCAACGCCAAGCGCATCTGCGGCGTCTGCGCTCACCTCGCCCGCCGTCGGCAGAAGACGGCGCACCATGAAGGCGATTTGCGTTTTGTCGGCGTGGCCGGTGCCGACGATGGCTTTCTTTATCGTCGCGGGCGCGTACTCGGCAACGGCGATGCCCGAGCGCGCTGCGGCCGCCAGCGCAACGCCACGCGCCTGGCCGAGCGCGAGCGCGGCGCGGGCGTTGGAGTTGACGAATGTCTCTTCTACCGCCGCTTCGTGCGGCTCATGCTCGCGCATCACTTTGCACAGGCCTTCGAACAGCTCATGCAGGCGCGAGGCGAGCTGCTGCGCGGGCGCTGGCTTGATCACGCCGTGCGCGACATGGGCAAGGCGTGAGCCTTCGCTCGCGATCACTCCCCAGCCGCAACGATTGAGGCCGGGATCGATGCCGAGAATGAGGACGGCGCTCATGCCTTCGCTCTTTCGCGCACATCAAGCGCGAGTCGGGCCGCGACGGCGACGTAAATCGTCCAGAACAGATTGTTGGCCTGGAGCGCATGGCTTTCGGACAATGTGTAGAGCGCGAACGCGGCGAGAAAGGCCGGCGCCCAGAGGCCCGCTTGCGCATCGAATAATGCGACTGCGCCGCGCCGCAGCGTCGCCGCAAGTTGCAGCGCAAACAAGATGACCCCCGCCCGGCCCAATCCAAGCGCCAGTTCGAGCCAGCTCGAATGCGCCGACGCGACCTGCCAGGCCACAGCTTGGCGCACCCAATAGGCTGGCCCGTTCTCCGGCAGCCAGAACGCGTAATAGCCGTAGCCAAGCCATGGCCGCGCCTGGACGAACCGCGCCGAGGCTTCCCAGATGTCCGTGCGCCCCGTAAGCGTCAGATCGCGCCCGAGCGCGGCGACGAGAAGATCGGGCGCGAGCAGCACGATCGCGGCGATGACGATCGCCGCCGTGAGCGCGCCGGCCGCAACAATCACCAAGTGCGCGGGCCCGCGCCTTACGAGCGCGCCAGCCGCGATCACGCCAAGTCCCAGCAGCGAAGCGAGCAGCGCAGTCTTCGAGGTGGACAGCAGCACGAGTGCGAAGGCGCCCACTGCTGCGGCGAGCCAAAGCGTGCGCCGCGCCGGCTCCAGTATCGCCGCGCTCAAGCAGACGGCGACGCCAAGCGCCATGATGCCGCCGAGCGTATTCTTATGCGTCCACAGGCCAGACCATGCGCCCGGATGCTCGAAACTCATGCGGCCGATGCTGGGCGCAAAAAGGCCGAGCGCGAACGAGCCGGCGATCAGAACAACGAAGGCTGCGCCGATCACGCCGACGAGTTCGCGCCATGAGTAGCGCCAGGCGAGATAGAGCCCGAAAGCTGTGTTGAGCGCGAGCCACACAGAACGACGCAGCGTGCCGCCGGAGTCGATGGACCAGAACGTCGAAACGAAAGCGAGCGCGACAAGCGCCAATAAAAGCGGGACGGCGCGCGCGGCCGCCCACGCTTCGTCGCGCGCACGCCAAATGGACCAGCTCAGGAAGACATAGACCGGCGCAAAGAACGCCCGCGCATAGCCGGGCGGCTCGGTAAGGCCCTGGCTTTGTGCTATGGCGGCGAACAGCGGCTCGGAAAATTGCGCGAGGCACAGCGCGGCCGCCAGCGACTCCCAACGCGCAAGCGCGGGCGCCGCCATCGTCGTTGACGCATGGGCCAAGGCCATGCGGCTAGCCCTGACCCCAATCCGTTGCGAAAGCGCTAATCCCGCGCGCTAGTACAGTCGTTATGGCGGCGGGACAGAGCGTATCGGCGCGTTGGGGGTCGGACGCCTGCCGCCGGATCCGGGCGGAAGCCGCGTTTCCGATTCAAGCCGGGTGTTGAAGTCGCGCAGGCGCGCGCTCTGGCGTTCGAAGAACGCCTTCCTCTGCTGAAAGATCTGAACCTGCTGGCGAGCCAGCTGAACTCTCTGATCCAGGTCGCGGTTCTGGCGCACCATTTCCTGCACGCTGCTTTCAAGCAGCGCGTTGACCCCCCAAAGACACGCCGCCGCGATGAACGCGCCGCCGATGATCACCCCAACCCAGACCATGCGTGCGCCGCTGCTGGTTTGGGCGATGGTGTTCTGGTCCGGGACCATCACCAATTGCCCAGGATCAGGCCGGTAGGCTTGCGGCACCTTGTAGTCGGTCATGGCCTGCTCCCGCTTGTTCGAAGTCTAGTTACGGCTCGCGGTCATCTGATCGCGCTGACGGCTTGGTACGCCTTCCGGCAAGGGCGGCGGATCGTTCCAATCGCGCTCGCGCTCCAGGCATTCGCCGCCGCGCCCCCTGCTGCGCGCCTGCTGGCACAATTCCCTGTGGCGAGCGCGCAGGCGCCAGTATTCCCGCGCGGCGATGTAATCCTGTTCATCCAGGCGCGCCGCCTGTTCGAGCGCATTGTCGCGTGCGTCCTGGTCGACTTGCTGCACAAGACGCGTCTGACGCTGGAATTCTTCGTATGTCCCGAACAGCTTGACGCCGCCCCACACGGCGCCGACGAGGCCTGCGCCCAGCATGAGCCCGCCGAACAGCGCGCTAGCGAACAGCAGCGCACGGCCCCTGCGCGCGGTGGAAACAGTCTCAACGAAGACAACTGGCTCGCCATCTTCGCCTTCGCCGCGGTCCCATGCTGGTTCAGCCATTGCACGTCGCCTTGCTGTTTTCTTCGGCGCTCTCGGGCGCCCGCCATTCTATTCGCTATCGCTCGGAACAATCCCAAACCGCGTGGTCGACAAAATACTGACGGATTGTCCCGTCCGCATCGATCCGCCGGATGGCTTCGAGCCCAACCCCTTCCAGACCCATGCAGTACTGGACAAACGCCTGGCCCAGCTCGAGCCGGGCGCGCAGCAAGTCATGTGCGGGCGATTCGGACCTGCCCAACAGGCGAAGCGCATCGCCGAACGTGCTGTAGGCTTCTTCCCGTGCGCGATCGCGCGCCCCGCCCGGCAAGCTGCGTGCGCGGCTCAAGTGATACTCTCCTTCCAGAAGGAGAGTCTCCGGCGTGCGATTTTCTCCGGCCAGACAATAGCGCGTGCCTTCATCGCGAGCACGCTCGTCGCGTTCGCCCACGCCGCGCAGGTGATAGTAGCGAATGCGCATCAGGCAGGCGTGTTCGCGATAGCTCGGGGTCATCGCCAGTGAGAACGCCGCATCGGCATGACGCACCGCCGCCGCGCCGTCGCCGCCCAGGGTCCGATCGCGATTCGCCAGAAGGCTGAGATAGTAGTGTGCTTCGCTGCGCACCGCCGCATCCGGCGGTGGGAGCTGGTCCACCACAGCGGTCAGGTCGGCCCGCGCCTGACCGAGCGTGCCGACGCCTGTCAGGCTCGTACAAAACCGGTCCTGGCCGCATATGAGCGTGCCGCGCGCCAGAAGAGCTTCGGCCGAGTTCGGTTGGTCCGCCAGCGCCTCGCTCAGAGCCTGCGACGCGCCTGCGAGATCGCCGCGCGCGCGGCGCGTCTCGGCCAGGTCGACATTGATGCGCGCGCGCCGGCGGCGATCGTCGCCCACCATGCCGAGGGCCTGCTGATACGTCCCCTCCGCCAGAGTCCAGAATTGCTGCGCCGCGGCCCGAGCTCTGGCCTCCTCCGCGGGATTGGAGCTTCTCTGTGCATTCAAGATCGCCGCCGCGCCGGCATAGGCGCTGGCCAGCTCGAGCGCGCTGTCTAGATCGCGCGCTCCCGCCGCATTCGCTGCCTGAAATGCGAGAATCGCTCGTTCGATGTCCCCTAGCGCCAGCAGGGCGCACCCCAGCCCCTGTTCGGCCGCCGGCGGGTGACCTGGCTCTTGCGCCGCCCGCTGGAAATGACCGCGCGCCTGCACAAGCAGCCGCGCGGCGTCCGGATCCGTGCCATTGTATTCACAGCGTTGATCGACGCCGACGCCGCGTTCCAGCGCAGCTTTGCGCAACGTGGCCGCGCCAAGATCGATGTAAATCTGCGCGATGCTGACGCCTGCCGGCGGCGCTCCGCCGGTTTCCACCGCCGCTTGGGCGCGCGCATAATATTCAAGGGCGCGATCAACATTGGCCTGGGTCGGCGCGGCCTCCATAGCCTGATCGCCAAGTCTGTTGGCAAGTTCGATCAACCTTGCCCGCCCGCGTTGCCCAGTCGCCGACCATGCCGAGGAAGGCTGACCTGGCACGGAGAACACCGAGAGGTCGCGCAACGCGGCCTCTGCGTCGCCCGCCTCTTGGCGCTGCAAATAGACAAGCGCGCGCTCATAGCGGGCGTCGAGCGCCACGGCGGCGTTGGGCCCAGTGTTGGATGGCGCCAAACCGATTGCGCCATCCAGTAGTGCAAGGGCCTGCACAAGATATTGTCCGTCGACAAGGCGCCCGCTCGCGCGTGCGGCCTCGGCGCGAAGGCGATAAATTCGCGCAAGTTGAATCTGGGCACGTTCGCGCAAAACGTCGGCGTCATCCCACGGGAGGCGTACGACGAGTTCCAGCATCATGCCGGCCCGGTCGAGCTCCTGCGGGTCTGCGAGCTGGCCTTGCTCGTGCAGCGTGGCGATCGCGCGCGCTGTGTAATATTGCGCGTTCGCCTGCTGATCGGCGCGCGAACGCGGATTTTCGGCGATGGGAGCGCACTGCCGATACACGTCGACAGGGCTGACATTGACGCGTTGTTCGAGCGCATTTTCGCGTCCGCGCTCGACCGGCGGTCTGCGGCAAAAATCGCCTGAAAACAGCCCTTGGGCGCCGGCGTCGACGAGGCCGAGCGGAAAGCTCGCGAGCAGAGCCACGACGATTGCGAAAGCGCCTTTTCTGGCCGCGCCGCGTCCCCACCAGCCCATCAGCTTGTCCCCCCGGTCGCCGACACCCCTCGCCTATCGGATGGTTAACCTATACACCGCTCAGGCGGTATGGGAACGGCTGCCGGGGACTTGCCGGCGAAATATTCGCGGCCTCGCCGTTTTGAACGGGTTAGATCTCGCCTCGCACGCGAGCGATCTGAGCAAAACGGCTCTCAGTGCGCTCTGATGCTCACGCGCTCGCCGCTTCAGCCTGGCCGTGACAATACTTGAACTTCTTGCCCGAACCGCAGGGGCATGGCGCGTTGCGGCTGACCTTGCCCCAGGTCGACGGATTGTGCCGGTCGAAGCCCTCCGGCGCGAGCGGCGGCGGCGCATCGCGCGGCGCCATCTCGTTTTCGCCGGTGTCGGGATTCTGATGGATTTCGTAGGTGCGAACGGGCGCCTGCGGACGCGGCAGCTGGTCGTCGGCCTGGCCGATCTGCAAGCGCAGCAGCATGCGCGTGATCGTGGTGCGCAGGTCCAGCAGCATCCGCTCGAACAGCGTGAAAGCTTCGGTCTTGAACTCGTTCAACGGATCGCGCTGCGCGTAGCCGCGCAGGTGGATGACTGAGCGCAGGTGATCCAGCAGCGAGAGATGCTCGCGCCAGCGCATGTCGACCACGCTGAGCAGCACCTGTTTTTCCACCGCCCGCAACCGCTCGGGCCCGAGCATGGCGGCCTTTTGCGCGTAGGCGCTGTCGACTTCGCGCGTCAGCCGCTCGATGATTTCCTGCTGGGCGATGCCTTCCTCGGCGGCCCATTGATTGACCGCTGGCGTGAAGCCGAAAATCTCTTCGGCCTCGACCATGAGCTCTTCGGTGTTCCACTGCTCGGGATAGGCCTTCTCCGGCATGTGGCGCCAGACCAGCTTTTCCACCACGTCATGACGCATATCGCGCACGATCGGCGAGACGTCGGCCGTGCGCATGAACTCGATGCGCTGTTCGAAGATCGCCTTGCGCTGGTCGTTGATGACGTCGTCGTACTTTAGAAGATTCTTGCGGATTTCGAAGTTGCGCTGTTCGACGCGCCGCTGCGAGGTTTCCAGCGCCTTGTTCATCCACGGGTGGACGATTGCTTCGCCCTCCTGGATGCCCAGGCCGCGCATGATCGCATCGAGCCGATCGGCGGCGAAGATGCGCAACAGATCGTCTTCAAGGCAGATGTAGAACTTGGACTTGCCGGGATCGCCCTGGCGGCCCGTGCGACCGCGCAGCTGATTGTCGATGCGCCGGCTTTCGTGCCGCTCGGTGCCCAGCACGTAAAGGCCGCCAGCGTCCAGCGCGACCTTCTTCTTGGCCTCCACGTCGGCCTGGATTTCGCGCTTGAGCGCCGCGATCTGATCCGGCGTCTCATCGCCCTTGAGCGCCGATTTCAGACGCATTTCGACGTTGCCGCCGAGCTGGATGTCTGTGCCCCGGCCGGCCATGTTGGTGGCGATCGTCACCGCGCCCGGCACGCCGGCCTGGGCCACGATCTGCGCCTCCTGTTCGTGATAGCGCGCGTTCAGCACCTGATGCGGGATGCCGCGCTGCTTCAGCAGGCTCGACAGGTATTCCGATTTCTCGATCGAGACAGTGCCCACCAGAATTGGCTGGCGCTTGCGGTGCGTCTCTTCGATATCGGCGATGATGGCTTTGTACTTCTCCTTCGCCGTCCGATACACCTCGTCGTCGATGTCGATGCGCTTGACCGGCTTGTTGGTCGGTATCTCGACCACATCCAGCTTGTAGATGTCTGCGAACTCGGTGGCTTCCGTCGCCGCCGTGCCGGTCATGCCCGCGAGTTTGTCGTAGAGCCGGAAGTAATTCTGGAAGGTGATCGAAGCCAGCGTCTGGTTTTCCGGTTGGATATTGACGCCTTCCTTCGCCTCGATCGCCTGGTGCAGGCCTTCCGACAGGCGCCGGCCGTGCATCATGCGGCCGGTGAATTCGTCGACCAGGATCACCTCGTTGTCCTTGACGATGTAATCCTTGTCGCGCTGGAACAGCTTATGCGCCCTGAGCGCCTGATTGGCGTGGTGGACGATGGAAATGTTCGCGGGCTCGTAGAGCGAGCCCTGCAGCAGCCCGCGCTCCACCAGCATTTCCTCGATGCGTTCGGAGCCGGCCTCGGTGAAGGTCACTGACCGCTGCTTTTCGTCGTGTTCGTAGTGCTCAGGCCTGAGCAGCGGGATGAGCGCATCGACGGCCTTGTAGAACTCGCTGCGGTCTTCGGTCGGCCCGGAGATAATGAGGGGCGTGCGGGCTTCGTCGATCAGGATGGAATCGACTTCGTCGACGATGGCGAAGCGGTGCCCGCGCTGGACCATCTCGCCCAGCGAATACTTCATGTTGTCACGCAGATAGTCGAAGCCGAACTCGTTGTTCGTGCCGTAGGTGACATCGGCCGCGTAGGCCTGGCGGCGCTCATTATCGTAGAGCCCATGCACGATGACGCCAACCGATAGGCCCAGGAAGCGGTAGATCTGGCCCATCCATTCGGCGTCGCGCTTGGCCAGATAATCGTTCACCGTGATGACGTGCACGCCGCGGCTCTCGAGCGCGTTGAGATATACCGGCAGCGTTGCGACCAGCGTCTTGCCCTCGCCGGTTCGCATTTCGGCGATCTTGCCCTGGTGCAGGAAGATGCCCCCCATCAACTGTACGTCGTAATGGCGTTGGCCGAGCGTGCGCTTAGCCGCCTCGCGCACCGTCGCGAACGCCTCCGGCAACAGATCGTCCAATTTCGCCGAGCCGCGCGCCAGTCTGTGGCGATACTCGCTCGTCTTGTTTCTGAGCGCTTCGTCGCTCAGCGCCTCGAAAGTCGGCTCGAGCGCATTGATGCGCGCCACCATCGGCCGGAGCGCCTTCACTTTGCGCTCGTTGACGGAGCCGAAAATCTGCTTGGCGAGGTTCAGCATGGGCGCATTCTTAAGGTTGATGCGCCGTCATGTAAGGGGCGCGGGCGAAAACGTCGAGAGCGTTGAGGTTGTTGGCTTTTTGATGTCCCCGCAACGCATGTTCGGGTGCGGAAACACTCTCGACACGTGCGCGGGCGAGACTTAAGAGCGGCCCCGGGCGGTGTCAATGCGGCCTCCTGGGCGCAAGCCTTGCCACGCGCGCCCTCCGAGAGAGCAGAACGCATGATCCTCACGAAGAAGTTCCTGTCCGGCGCGGGTCTTGTGGGCGCTGGTCTCGCGATCGGCTTGACGCTTTCCGCCTGCGGGCTGGGCCGAGACGGCGGCGGCGACCAGGCAGGCGTGCGGGATCCGGTCGTGGCCGCAACCGTTAACGGGCGGCCCATTTACATTGAGGACGTGCGTTCGCACGCCGTAGCTCGCGGTCTTTTGCAGGAGGGCGAAGATCTCGACGCCAACTCGGACGCTTTTTACTTCGCGCTCGAAGAATTGATTCAGTTTCGCCTCTTCGCCATGGAGGCGGAAGCGCGCGGTCTGGACCGCGAGCCGGACGTTCGCCGCCAGCTTGAGAATGCTCGCGAACGCGTGCTCGCCGCGGCGATCTACGAAGAAATCGATCAGCACGCTACCGACCCCGAGAATATCGAGCGGCTCTATCGGGAGAACGCGGCGCGCCTTGGCCGGGGCGAAGAGGTTCGCCTGCGTCAGATCGTGTTCAACACGCGCGAAGCGGCGGACATGGTCAAACGAAGGCTCGACGCAGGCGAAGCGTTCGAAGCGCTGGCTTTCGAAATCAACACGAACGGAGACGGTGGCGACCTGGGCTTCGTTCAGGTATCGGATTTGACGGCGCCGGTTCGCGAAGCCGTCGGCCGCGCGAGCACCGGCGAGCTGCTGGGCCCGATCCAGGTGAACGACCGCTGGTTGCTGATGCGTCTCGACGACCGGCGCACAATCGGCGCGCCAAGTCTTGAGGAATTGCGTCCGCGTATCGTCAATTGGCTGCGCTTCCAGGAGATCACGCAGCTGCAGGAGCGTCTGGAGCGCGACGCGCGCATCGAGCGTCTGCGTGAGCAAGACATCGCGCTTGACCCAGGCGAAGACACGCCCGCGCCCGCCGACGCCGAACCTGAAGAGCCGGCGCGGCCCGCGCCGGACGCCGCGCTGCCGCCAGGGCAGGCGCCGCCGCCCTTCCCCTTCCCCATCGGGCCCAGCGGATCGAGCGGCGCAGCGCCCGCACAGCAGTCAGCCGCACCGCCCCCATCGGCGCAGCAGGATCCGGCACCGCAACAGCAGCCAGCAGAGCCGCAAGGTCCATCGCAGTAGCGTCGCGAGCCGCGCGTCCCTTGCCGACGCCTTGCGTTCGCGGCCGCGGCGCCTGAAGAGCGCGCATCATGAAGTCGCCCCTTGCGCCTGCGCGCTTTCCCGATCTGCCCAACATCGCGGGCGTCGAAGCCGCCATTGGGCGCGCGGGCTTCTACAAGCACGACCGGCCCGATCTGCTGCTCATGCGCATGCCAGCAGGCACGAAGGCGGCCGGCGTATTCACAACAAACGCAGTAGGCTCGGCGCCGACGGACTGGTGCAAGCGCGCGCTCTCCGCAGGCCGCGGCGCCGCACGCGGCCTGCTCGTCAATGCCGGCTGCGCCAACTCCTTCACCGGGCCAGCGGGCGAGGCCGCATGCAAGCGCGCGCTGGAGGAAGCAGGCGCAGCCATCGGCGTCGAAACGCGCGAAATGCTTGCCGCCTCCACGGGCGTCATCGGCGTCCTGCTCGACGACGCAAAGATAGCATCTGCGCTGCTGACGATGGAACTCGGCGCAGTGTCGTGGCCCGATGCGGCCGCCGCGATCATGACGACGGACACCTTTCCGAAGGGCGCTGGCGCAGTCTGCGAGATCGACGGCGCTCAAGTGAACATCGCCGGCATAGCCAAGGGCTCGGGCATGATCGCGCCGGACATGGCGACGATGCTCGCGTTCGTGTTCACCGACGCGGCGCTTTCGGCGCCGATCCTCAAGACGCTCCTGCGCCAGGAAACGGAAACGAGCTTCAATTCCATCACCGTCGACGGCGATCGCAGCACCAACGATTGCGTGCTCCTGTTTGCGACCGGCCAGGCGCGCACGCCGCCGATCTGCGACGCGAAAGACGCGCGGCTTGCGAATTTCCGCGGCGCGCTGTCAAGCGTGCTGCGCGATCTTGCCATCCAAATCGTGCGCGACGGCGAAGGCGCCACCAAGCTCGTCAGCGTAACCGTCGAAGGCGCTCGGACAAACGCCAGCGCCAAGATCATCGCCCGCACCATCTGCGAAAGCCCCTTGGTGAAAACCGCCATCGCCGGCGAGGACGCCAATTGGGGCCGCATCGTCATGGCGGTCGGCCGCAGCGATCAGCCGGTGCAGCGCGAGCTGATCTCGGTGCGCTTCGGCGAGCTCTGGGCCGCGCGCAACGGCATGGTCTCGTCCGACTACGACGAAGCGGCGATGAGCGCGTACATGCAGCGCGCCGAGCTGGAGATCGCCGTCATCGTCGGCCCTGGCCCTGGACGCGCCACGATGCACACCTGCGATCTCACCAAGCGCTACGTCGAGATCAACGGGGATTACCGGAGCTAGACGCGCGCGCGTCCCTTTAAGTTCGCATCGTCCCCAGCGCGAACCGTTAAACCGCAGCGGAATGCCGGCAAGATGCCGGCGCTCGTCATCGCGCTTTCCGACAAACCCAGTGAGGACCGGAATTCAGCCGGCACTATCGTTATTGAAAGGAGGATAGCGACTCCCGCTATCCCACAGCCCCGCACGCGCAGAGCCTTGAATCCAAACCCCTCCGCAGAAAAAGCACGCGATTCAATCCGACCGAGGTGATTTCGACCTTACACTCGTCCCTGTCTCCACACGGGAGGATTTCGAAGAGCTCCGAACCTTTGGAATGTGGAGACATCGGCCGGCGCGGCAGGCGTCGCTTCGATGAAAGAGCGAAAGCTCCGTCATTGTTGAGGAAGTCCGGTGGGACCTACACTCCATCGGGCGAAGCGAACGGCGTTTGCATTGCTCGCGGGGCATGAAACCGCGAGGTCCAGCAGAGGTCGGACTTTGCTGACGCGCTGAACCGGCTCGTGGTCATAAGGAGCTAAGGCCGCTGCGGGCCGCACCTGGTGCGCACTGCAGCTGAGCCAAAAACTCCTGGCTCGCCAATCCGGGAAAATCGGCCGATCTCGGGGCGCGTTCGACGCGCGGCGTTGCGGAGCGATCCGCAGCGTCACTTTAGAGACTACCTCGGCGCGTCCGACGCGCCCCGCCTCCCTGCTTCGAACGCGGGGACTTCATTCGAAACTCGCCCAACGGCGAGCGCGTCGGCACGCGCGAGCCTCCTTGAAAACAAGGAACGAGAAAGATGATGTCGGCTGGACTCACCGCTCAGCGCGTTTCAATCTACGGCGATGGGAAGCATGGCCGTCGTCCTGCGGGACTTTGTTCGCTTCGCGCTGTTTCAGCCGCTCGCGGGCAATCCGGCGCAGGACTGGCGCGCCTATCTGCTCGTGGGGTTCGCGATCACCTGGATCGTCGGTTTCGGGCGCTACTGGGACTACGCGGAGATGCCCCTGCTGATGCGTTCCGGAGCCACGTCAATTTTCTACACGCTCATCTTGTCAGCGTTCATCTGGCTGATCGTCTTGGGCTTGAAGCCGGAGCGCTGGAGCTACCGCAACGTTCTCTTGATGGTGATGATGACGGCGCCGCCGGGGATCATCTACGCCATTCCAGTAGAGATGCTGTTGCCCGCCAACGCCGCGGGCGCAGTGAACATGATTTTTCTTGCGATCGTGGCAGGCTGGCGCATGGCGCTTTATTACGTGTTTCTCAAGCGTGTCGCCAGGTTGTCCAGTTACCCGCTCTTGATCGGCTGGCTATTGCCGCCAAGCCTGATCGTCGCGGTGCTGGGGCTCTACGGCATAATGTACGCGATCGCGGCCGGTATGGGCGGCGTACGCGAGGAAGCAGATCCGAATTTGGCCGCGATGGAGGTGCTCGGCATTCTCGGCCTAGTGTCGTGGATGGCGCTGCCGTTGCTCATTCCTTCGTATATCGTCTTTGCCGTGTTGCGGCACAAACGGCCGCCAGGAACGCCTACTGCGAAGCCGCCGCGGGCGTGATCGTCTGCGCAGCGCGCGTCATGTCGAGCCGCCCGCGGCCGGCGGGTCGCGCGCATGTCACAGAGCCTGCGCTGATTGGAGTCGCATTGCGCGAGCGCGCGCATTCGATCTGGCCAAAGCCGTCGGCGAAGGGCGACACAGCCCGCGCAAACAGCGCTTCTTCCAGCGGGCGTCCGCGCAATCCGGTTTGCGCCGCCAGCAGCGCGAGCGCGGCGGAGACGTGCGGCGCGGCCATCGAGGTGCCTTGCAGGAAAGAATAATAGCAGCGGTCGGTCGAGTTCTGGTTCGCCGGGTCGTAGCAGCCGGCCGTTGTGGCGCGCGTGGACAGAACGCCGTCGGGGCGCCCGTCGCTGTCGCTGTCGGAAAACACATCGCCGCCCGGCGCGATGAGATCGAGCTCAGGGCCGAAATTGGAATAGAACGAAAGCCCGCCGCGCGCATCGCCGGCGCCGACCACGATCACGTTGTCGCAATTGGCGGGCGAAAACAGCGCGGCCCGGTCCGCCTTGTTGCCGGCCGCGACGACGATAACGACATCGTTCGCCACGGCATCGTCGATCGCAGCCTGCATCGATGCCGGGCATGGCGCCTGCAGCGTGAGACTCATATTGATGATATGGGCAGGCGTCTGGTTGTTGATCTGCAGCCCATTGGCCCCAATCGCCGGCGCAAGCCCCGCGGCCCAACGGATGGCGGAGACGATGTCGGCGAGTTCGCCGCCGCAACGGCCGAGCACGCGCACCGGCACGATGGTGACGTTCCAGGCGCCGCCGGCGACGCCGACGCGGTCGTTGGTGTTCGCCGCGCCGATCGTCCCGGCGACGTGGGTGCCGTGATAGGAATTCTCCAGCGCCGCGCCGCAGCGATCGCCGGCGTCCTGGGCGTCCGCGTCGATGCCGTCGCCGTCGCCGCCGCGCTGCACGTTGGCGATCATGTCGATCCCTGGCGCGATATTGGACGATGCGTTGATTTCGGGATGAGTGAGATCAAGACCGGTATCGAGCACGGCGACCCGCACGTCGCGCGAGCCAACGTGCGAAGCCTCCCAGAACGAGACAAAGCCGGCGCCGCCGGGAGATTGGCCGCGTCCGGCGCCGTTCGGGCGATAGTGCCATTGCAGCGCGTAGAGTGGATCGTTCGGCGCGCCGCCGGCGCGCGCCGGCGCCGAGGCGGTCTGCGCGGTCTGCCCGTCCTGCTGTTTTTGCGGGCGGGGCAGCCGGTCGAAACCGGGGCGCGCGATGAAGTTCGGCTCGACATATTCGAACGCGCGCGCAGCCTCGAGGCGCTGGATCGTGCAGCGCGTAGCGAGGGCGATGTCGTTTTCCAGCTGCGCCTGCGTGACGATGCGCGGGCAGCGGTCGGCAGCGTTCCACTCGATCGCCTGGGGCATTTCCTGATAGGGTTGGGTCTGTTGGGCGTAAGCGAGTTGCGTGGGGCTCACGCGGCCAGCAAGGTTCACGGTGACGACGCCGCCCGGGCGCACGTCGATTTCGCCCTGCACGCCAAGCCGGCTGAGCACGTCGCGCGCACGCGCGCGCGCCTCTGCCGACGCTTCCGTTTCCGCGGCTGTGCGCAATTGGCCTTCAAGCTCATCGGGCAATTGCGCGAGCGCGGCCGCGCCGTTGGCCCGAAGCGCGCGCACCACATTGCTTGCAAGGCCCATTTCGCCGGCCGCCTCGGCCAGTTCGGCATCGATGCGCGGGCCGATCAAAATCTACCCGGGCGCAATCAGGAGCGGCTCTGGCGCAAGCAACGCGGCGATCTGATCCTGCGGCTGCACCGAACCGGAAAGCGCGCGCGCTGCAAGCGGCACGGAATCGAGCGGAACAGGACCTGGCCCAGCACTGCCGCCGCGCACGCGCTCCCAGATGTCGCCGATCCGGTCGCAGGCGCCGAGCGCCAGCAAAGGCGCGAACGCCAATGCGGCGAGACTCCAGCGACGCTCCGACATGCTTGGCTCCCCACACGTTTTGGCCGATGTTGAACCCTAGCTTGGCCCTCCCCTCTGACAAGGCGAAGTCGCCGGAGGCCCCTGGAGAAGACGTCGTTTGACGAACCGATGAGCAGTTTCCCTCTTGCCGCGAACCTGACGGCCGCGCGCGCGCCCGGCGCGCCGCGCGCGCGCACCGAAGACGAGGCGACGTCGCTCGCCGGCGGGCCGGTATTCCTCGCCGTCGAAGAGCTGCCCGACCGCTTCGAGACGCCGGACGCGGCCGAAGCGGCTGTGCCGGAATTATACGGCTCGGGATGGTACGAGCTGATTTGGCGCGACGGCGCCTGGCGTGTGACGATGCGCTATTGGCGCCCGGCGCCGCCAGCCCCTGTCGCGCGCGCGGGCGATGCGGCGACAAAAAAACCGCTCGGTCACGCCCGCACGCCGGACGAGGCGCGCGCGCTGCTCGGCGCTCCGGCTGAACTGGCGCAGGAGACGCTGCCCAACCTCTATGTCGATCATAAGCAGCTCATGAAACGCTGGGGGGAGTGGGTGAAAAACGGTCTGGCCGAAATTGTCGAGAGCGAAGGCAAATTCGCGGTGCGCATCACCTACTGGCGCCCGATGCATCCGCCGGGGATCGCCGCACCGCTCGCGCCAATCGAACGCACTGAGCTCGCCGAGCGCGTGCTCGCGCCCCTGAAGCCGGACAAGCCGCAGGCGGAGCTGGACATCGGCCTGTTCGAAGACACCGCGCCGGAGAATCCGAACGTCGTGTTGGTGACGGAAGAAGGCGACGGGCGCTTTCGCGGGAGTGACTAGTTAGGCAGGCAGTGTGACGCGCATCAGCGCGCCTTTCTCGCCATCGAGGATGACGATGTCGCCGCCGTGGGCGCGGGCGATGGAGCGTGCGGCGGCCAGGCCCAGGCCGGCGCCGCGCGTGCCTTCTTCGTTGAGGCGCACGAACGGCTCGAACACGCTTTCGCGCTGCTCAGACGGGATGCCGGGTCCGTCGTCTTCGACATCGACGACAACAGCGCTTTCTTCCCGGCGCAACTTGATGCGGGAGCTCGCGCCGTACTTAAGCGCGTTGTCGACGAGATTTGAGAACAGGCGCTTCAACCCCAGAGACTGCCCGGTGATGATAACGCGCTCTTGTCCCGCAAAACTGACGTTCCGGCCCGCTTCGGCGTGGTCGTCGGCGATGCTTTGCAAAAGCGAGGTGAGGTCGAGACGCACGCGCGCCTCCTCAGCGGGATCGTCGCGGGCAAAGGCGATGAAACTGGCCACCAGGGCTTCGACCTCCTCGATCTCCTTAGCCATCTTCTCGCGCTGCTCCGGCGCTGCGTTCTCGGCGGTGAGCCTGAGGCGCATCAGCGGGGTGCGCATGTCGTGGGCGACGGCCGCCAGCGTCTTGGTCCGGTCCGCAATGAGCGCGCGCAGGCGCGCCTGCATCGTGTTGACTGCGCGCGCCGCGCCGCGCAGTTCGCGCGGGCCCTCTTCGCGCACCGGCTCGCTTTGCGGGTCGACGCCGACGGCTTGCACGGCGTCGGCGAAGTTGCGGATCGGCCGCGTCAGGCGACGCGCGAACCACATCGCGAGCAGCGACAGCACCAGCAGCGTGCCGCCAATGACGAGCGTGGCGCGGCCGATCCAGGAAAGTTCGGCCCAGTTGCGCCCTTGCCGCATCACCAGCCAGCGTCCGTCCGGCAGCTGAGCGCCAATCTCGAAGCCGGAGATCAGCACCACGCCCGGCGGCGCCGGGGCGAACATCGGCACGCGCGCGGCCGGCGGGACTGGGGGCGTCGGAGGCGTCGGCACGCCGCCGCTAGCCTCTCCAACGGCGGGCGGGACCGGCGCCGGCGGCGGCAGCGCGCGCACCGCAATGCCATGCTCCTCCAGCGCGCGCTCTATTTCGGGGTTAGCCTCGGGCGCACGCTCGATGATTACGCCGCGCCCTTCCGTGCGCAACCGCTCGACCTCGCGCCGCGTGTCGCGAGACATCTCCTCGGCTTCGCGCACGCGAAATACAAATACATCGCTGCGCTGGATCTGTGCCGCGGCGATACGAACCTGTCGTGGATTGAGGTTCAAACGCGCGGCCAGCCGGTGCTGCGTGGGATGCATCTGCGGCAAGTGCATCTGACCGGGCGGCTCGGCCTGCACCCGCCAGGACATGGCCCGATCGTCGATGAAGCGGCCATGTATGCGCATGTGGTCGTATCCGGCCTGGAAGTGCTCGGCGACGATGTCGGCGCGCATGACGTCGGGCGGACGCGGCGGCAGCCACAGCACGATCGCCATGACCGCAACAAAGGCGGCCGCAAGCGCCAGCGCGACCAGCAGCGCCAGGTACCCTGCGATCGGAAGGCCGCGCGAAGACCGGGCGACAGCCGCCATCAGGATGTCGGCTTCACGGCGAAGAGATAGCCTTCGCCGCGCACAGTGCGGATGATTTCGATGCCGCCGGGGCGTTCGAGTTTCTTGCGCAGACGGCTGACCTGCACGTCGACAGCGCGGTCGAACACGTCCGCGTCGTTGTCGAAAGCATAGTCGAGCAGTTGTTCGCGCGAGAGCACGCGCTGGGGACGCTCCACGAACGCGCGCAAGAGCCGAAACTCCCCAGCGGAAAGCGGGATCACCACGTCGTCGGGGTCGATGAGTTCACGGCGGGGAATATCGAGGCGAAAACCTGCGAAGCGCACGCTCTCGCCCGGCGCTGTGGCGCCCTCGTTGTCGCGGGCGCGGCGCAACACGGCGCGGGCGCGGGCGACAAGCTCGCGCGGATTACAGGGCTTGGCGAGGTAATCGTCGGCGCCGATTTCAAGGCCGACGATGCGGTCGGCGTCGTCGCCTAGAGCCGAAAGCATGATGATCGGCGGGCGGCCCTTGCCAGACAGTCGCTTGCAGGCCGACAGGCCATCCTCGCCGGGCATCATGAGGTCGAGCACGATGAGGTCGGCGCCCTTAGAGGCCAGGTGACGCTCCATGCCGGCGACGTCGCCGGCCGCCGCGGCGGCAAAGCCGGCCCGCGTAAAAACGTCCACCAGGCCGTCCCGGATGGCGGCGTCGTCGTCCACGATCAGGACGCGTGGAGGCTGCGGGGTGTCTGCCATAAGGGCCATAGTAGAGGACTCGGCGAACGCTCCAACAGTGCCGCCTGAGACTGGCGGCGCGTATCCCCGCATAGCGAAGCGCCATTTCCGTAATGTTTCAGCCCTGACGTACGCCGGCAAAGGAAAGCCGCCATTGTCCGCTTCGCAACCGGGCCCAGAGGGCCGAATAGGGGTTTTACCATGAGACTTATGCTGGCTTTAGGGGCGGCTGTCGTGGCCACGACAATGATCGCCCACGCGCAAACCGAAGAGCGCGCCACCGAACGCACGCACATTTTCATCCGCCACGGCGGGCATGCCGACATGGACGCCGATGGCGACGGCTGGCTTTCGCGCGCCGAATCGGCGACCGGCGCCGAGCGCATGTTCGCTGAGTTGGACCGCAACGACGACGGCCGTCTGAATCGAGAAGATCGTCCGTCTATTGAAGAGTTCGAAGCGAGTCTGGACGGTCCCCATCCCGCGCCGCATGCGGACGACGAAAACTGCACGCGCACCGAAAGCGGCGAAGGCGAGGAGCGTCGCGTCACAATTGTCTGCCGCGCCGAAACCAGCGCCTACGGCGAGCGACGCATAGAGACAAGACGGCAGATAATCGTTCGCGGCGACAGCGAAGGCGATGTCATGGTGGCGCCTGTGCCGCCTCTTCCGCCCGTTCCGCGCCCGCCGCATGCGCCCATGTTCATGATGATGCTGGGCGAAGACAGCGAAGCTGACATCAACAACGATGGCGCGCTTTCGCTGGATGAATTCCGCAACCAGCACCTGCGCATGTTCGACGCTCACGACGTGAATGGCGATGGACGGGTGCGTGCGCACCGCCTGCCCGAGCCGCCGACACCGCCAACGCCGCCTGCGCCTCCGGCCCCGCCTGCGCGCCGCTAGCGGCCAAGCCCGGGCCGCCTCTCTGAGAGGGCCGGTCCGGGCGCGTGCCCGGCGTCACAGCGCGGCGTGCATCCAAAACCTACCTTGGCTGCATCAAGAGAACAGACACCGCCACACACCTTCCGGGGAGCCGAAAATGTCCAAGTTTATCTGCATCGCTGCCGCCCTCGCGCTGATTGCGCCCGTCGCGCTGGCGACGCTGAATCAAGCTGCCCTGATCGTCGCCTGATCCCCCAAACCCGCCCGCGACGATCAACAAGGAAGCCGCAGACCTCCCCCGGTCTGCGGCTTTTCCTTTGGCCGCGCAGACGCGCATTTTTGCATCTCTGCTTTGCCCAGCGACGAAAGGAAAAGCACAAGCGCGCGCATCCATCTGGCGCCTGGCCGGCATCTCAATCTCAAACGCAACAAACATGAGAGGGAAATGAGATGACAAAGATTTTGAGCTTCGCCGCGGCATTCGTTCTGTTTGCGCCGGTGGCGGCCATCACGCTTTTGCAGGCGGCGCAAATCGTAGGCTGAACGTCGTCACGCAGCGATTACAAAGGCGCGGGTCTTCGCCCGCGCCTTTCTGTGAATGGCGACTCCCGAGACAGAGAAAAAATTGCGCGGCTGACGCATCCGCGCGGCGGCCCGGCGGCATCTCGGGAACAAGATCGTCAAGATCCATTAAGGAGCCGGCCATGAGAAAGCTTCTCGCCATCGTCGTTGCGGTCGCGCTGTTTGCGCCTGCTGCGTACGCCGCCGTGTATCAAGCTGCACTGATCGTCGCTTAATCCTGCCCATTGCGACGGTGAGTCGGCGCGGATGCTTCCCCCCAGCATCCGCGCCTTTTTTATCTGCGGAATCCTTACCCTGAGCTTCGTATGCGCACGCGCACTTGCGCGCGTTGCCCATCGGCATCGATTACGGTGACGTCGTAAAAACCGGGCGCCGAGGGGCGCCAGATGGCGCGCCCGCTGGTTGGCTCGGTTTCAACGGGATCGCCCGCGGCGTACCAGGTCAGCGGCGCGCGCCCGCCGCGCGCGGAAAGCGACAGGCCGCGCGATTGTGGGCCGTAATCGAGCACGAGCACCTCCGCCCCTGAGGGCGGAAAAAGGATCGAAAGACCTTCGCGATCTGCCGCATCGAGGCGCACCAGCGCCGGCGCCACGTCGTTGCGTTCTTCGGGCGCCCGATTGCGCTCGCCCGGCCTGCCGATCAGGTCAAACGCGTCGAACAGGATCGGCAGCGCTTCGCTGCGGCCTGTCGCGCCCGGGCGCGGCGCCCCGTCGGGCCGGCCCACCCAAACTCCGATCGCGTAGCCGTTCGACACGCCGAAGGACCAAGCGTCGCGGAAACCGTAAGAAGTGCCCGTTTTGAACGCCACGCGAGGCGCGCCTTGCGCGACTTGCGCGGGTATACGGCCGGCCGGGTGCGGCGAGGCCGCCAGGATCTCCAACACACGCTCCGCGGTCTGCGGCCGCACGAAGCGGCGTGAGAAGGCAAAGGACGGCGCGTTGTCGGTCACGAGCGGGCGCGCGCGGCCTTCATCGCCGAGCGCCGCGTAGAGCTGAACCATGTCCTCCAGCGTCATGCCGACGCCGCCGAGCGCAAGCGCAAGGCCGGGTTCTGCGTCGGCGCGACGGGGCAGGCGCACTTCAGCGCCGGCGCGACGGAGCGCGGCGTGGAAGCGGTGAGCGCCGATGCGTTCGAGCGTGGCGACGGCGGGCAGGTTGAGCGAATGCCTCAGTGCATCTTCGAGCGTCACGTCGCCGTGGAAGCGACGGTCGAAATTTTCCGGCAAGTATCCGCCGAAACGGCGCGGCGCATCGCGCACCAGAGTTTCCGGCGCCGCGATGCCTTCGTCGAAGGCGATAGCGTAAAGAAACGGCTTGAGCGCCGAACCAGGCGAGCGAATCGCGCGCGTCATATCGATGTAGCCGCCGGCGCGGTCCGTGCCGACGCCGCCGACGCGCGCGCGCACCTCACGCGTGCGGAGATCTACTGCAAGCAGCGCAATCTGCGCGTCGCGCTCCAGGCCTGACGCGCGCCGGCGCGCCAGAGCCTCAAGATCGCGCTGCAGGCGCGCATCGAGCGAGGAGCGCACAACGCCCTCGCCGGGATGCGCGGCGACAAGCGCCCCAGCGGTGTGCGGCGCCGAATATGGGAATGGCGCGCGCGTGGGGATGGCGCTTTGGCGCGCTTCGGCGGCGCGGGTGCGCGAGATCAATCCGGCGCGAACGAACAGGTTCAGCACGCGGTCGCGCGCGCCCTGCGCCGCGCGCGGGTTGCGGTCCGGCCGGCGCGCCTCGGGCGCTTGCGGCAGCGCGATGAGGAGCGCCATTTCGGCGTCGTCCAACCATTGCGGATCGCGCTGGAAGTAGGCGCGGCTCGCCGCACGCACGCCCTCGAGATTGCCGCCGTACGGCGCGAGCGTGAGATAGGCGGCGAGAATCTCGCGCTTGCTCAAACGCGCTTCGATCTGCAAGGCGCGAACGATCTCGATCACCTTGGAACCGATGGTGCGCGGCCTTGGCTCGAGCAAACGCGCCAGCTGCATGGTTATGGTGGAGCCGCCCTGGGTGATGCGGCCGGCGCGCGCGTACGAAACGCTGGCGCGGGTCAGTGCAATCGGATCGAAGCCAGGGTGAAACCAGAAGCGCTCGTCTTCGATGGCGATGAGGCGCCTCTGGAATTCAGGATCGATCTCATCCAGTCGCGCTTCGAGGCGCCATGTGCCCTGGCGTGTTGTGAACGCCATCAGCCATTCGCCGTTACGATCGACCACCACCGGCGAAACTTCGCGCACGCGGTCGAGCGGCGGCGCGAAGAGCTGGTCGAGCGTAAAAATGGTCAGCAGAAACGCCAGCAGCGCCACTGCCCAAGGCTTTTGCCTGGGCGTCAGCGGCAGCGCGACGCGCGGGCCGCGTCTTATGCGGTGGAGGTTCAACATACCCGCGCCCCTCGGGGCGGGGGTAAGGGGAGGGGGAGGGGGCGTAAAGGACTAGCGACGCCAGTTTCGCGAGCCGATCGCCCCCCCTCCCTACCCTCCCCCCGCCGGGGGGAGGGCGCGCACAACCTCGCAGGGTCGAGCGCGGTCATCACATCAGCCTCCCCGCGGCGCGATGCGGATCGAGCCCGTCTCGGTCCGCGCCATGACGCCGGGCCGGTACATGTCCTCCACCTGCGCTGCCGGCATTGTGTAACGGCCAGGCGATACAGCGCGCGCGATATAGGCAAAGCGGAAGCCGCCGGTGACGTTCGCAGAAGCGACATAGCGGTCGTCGCGCGCTTCGGAGACCTGCGCCCAGCTGATGTCGCCGATCCAGGAGAACGGACCGGCGCGCGCTGTGCCGTCCCAGTTCGACCCTGCGCCATCAGCCGGACCGAGCACGGTTTCGATTTCAAGGCCCGCGGGCAACAGGTCGACCAGCACCGTCGGATAGTTGCGCGCGCCTTCCGGCTGACCGGAAAGCACGATGACGACGCGGTCGCCCTGCCGAACGCTATCGAGATCGGCGAGCGAGCCGTCGAGACGGAACACGCGCTTGTCGATCGCATAGCCGGCCTGCATCGCCGGCGGCGCCTCGCGCGGCGCGCCGGTGAGCGAAAGCGAGCGCCACACGGGCCCACGCGCATTGTTTCGGAAAACGAGGCCCGCCGCGAGACGCTGCGCGTCGGCGATCATGCGGCGCTCGGCCATCTGCTGACCGTTGAGCGAGACGTTTACCGGCCCGGCGCGCTGCAGCAGCGCATTCGCGGCAAGCAGAAATTGCGCCTGTTCCTGCGTCATCAAGCGATCGGCGTCCGGCGCGTCGCGCTCGAGGCGCTGGCGCAGACGATTCACCAGATCGGTCTCGCCCGCTTCCGCGGCGAGCGCGAGCACGCCGGCAAGATCGCGTAATGGCGACTGATACCAGTCGCCCGTATTGCGATAGCCCAGCGCCCGTTCGGCCTGCCGGAACGCGTTTCGCGAACGCGCCCGGTCGCCCATGTGCGCGAGCGCCGCGCCGATCTGCGCACGCGCCAGCGGCGATGGTTCGTTGTTTAGATGTGTGTCGTGATAGTAGCGCAGCTGGCCGATATCCGCCTCGCCCGCCTTTGCCAGAACGTAGAGCGCATACGCCGCCGCGCGCGAACGCAGAAGCTGCTCGGTGTCGTTCGAACCCGGCCAGCGATAGACACTGAAGTCGTAGCCGACGTTGCCGAAATCGTTGAGCCGCGCGACGCGGCGCAGCGCGGCGTAGGCCTGCTGCATTGGCTGACGCGGCACAGCGTATCCGGCGCGTTGCGCTCGGAGCAGGAAGTCCGTCGCGTACGCGCCGAGCCACGGCGACGCGTAGCCATCGCCCGCGTGCCATAGGCCGAAGGCGCCGTCCGGGCCCTGCCGGTCGAGGATTTGCGTGACGACGTCCTGCAGCCGGCGCGTGATGCGCGGATCGCGCTGCCGGTTCGCTTCGCTTGCGAGCACGTCGTAGTACAAGAGCGGCATCGCCACGCTGGTGAGCTGCTCTGTGCATCCATATGGATAACGATAGAGCTCGTCCAAAATCGGCGCCGGATCGAGCCCGGCGAGATTGGAGAACGAGATCAGCGCGTGCGCGCTCGGCTGGAACGCCGCCAGCGCGTCGGGCGGAGCGCGCCACGAAGCGCCCGCGGCCAATGGCTCCGTCGTTGTGATGGTGATCGGCAGGAATGGCGCGCGCGACTGGATGTCGTAGGTTCGTTCGATCGGCGCGAACCCCTGCGGGCCTTCCAGCCGCAGTGAGATCGTGCCGACGCCGAGCGGGCCGCCGACGATGGGAATGAGCGTCGTCTGGCGCTGGTTTCGGTTCAGCGTGAAACGGCGCGCCTGCGCCTGAATTTGCGCAGCGGGCGAGCCGGACACCGTCACTGTGTAGGCGCCGTTTGGCCCTTCGACGTTGTCGATGTTGAGCGTGCCTTGGGCTTCGTCGCCTGGCGCCAGGAAGCGCGGCAGAATGAGTTCCGCCACGACCGGATCGCGCACGACGATCTGTTCGGCGTCCTGCCCGACCGCGCTTTCGCTCCAGGCGACCGCCATGAGACGCAGCGTGCCGTTGAAGTCAGGTATTTCGACCGGGATGGTCGCACGCCCCCCGCGAACTTCGACAATGTCTGAAACGAGCGCGACGGTGCGTGTCGGCACGACGGTGAGCCCTTCCCCGCCGAGTGAGTCGCCGCCTTGCCGCGCCGTCGCGGGTGCACCCAGGTTCGGATTGAGCAAACGCCCGTAATCGTCGCGCACGTCGACGCCCAGCGCACGACGACCGAAAAAGTAATCGACCGGGTTCGGGCTTTCATAGCGGGTGATGTTGAGGATGCCCTCGTCCACCATGGCGATGGCGACGCGCACGCGCTCGCCGCCGGGCGCGTTGCGCACCTGCACGGGAATGTTCACGGTCGTGCGCGGGCGCACGTTGCGAAGGCCTTCGCCGGCGATCACTTCGAGCGTGCGGGCCCCGATGTCGACCGGCACATAGGCCACGCCGATGGCGCGGCGCGGCACCGGCAGCGCCACCGGATCGCGCGGCGTCATCACCGTCACAAGCACGTAGGCGCCTGAGCCCCATTCTGCCGTGACCGGCAGATCGATGGTCGCGCCGTCGCCGTCGACGCGCACGGTGCGTGTTTCGATCACGCGGTCGGTGGCGACGACAATTTGCGCTTCGCCCGGGTAAGGCGGACGTATCTGCACACGCGCGCGCGCGCCGGGCCGCACCGGATCGGCCGGCGCAACCACGCTGACCATGTCCGGCGTGGCGTCGTCGTCTGCCGGGCCGCCCCAGCCGACGCCGAAACGCTGCGAGCTTTCCGTGTCGGACGCTGTGTCGCGCACGATCAGGCGATAGGAGCCTTCGCGCAGTCCGTCCTTGGCGATGCGCAGGGGCTGGCCCACGCCGATGGTGACGGTGGCGCCGTCGACCGGGATGTCGCGGCCAGTGCGCCGCCAGCGCCATGTTCCGTTGTCCAGATACCAATCATAGCTCCAGTCTTCGCGCACGATCTGCCATTGCACGTCGCGCACGGCGACGCGCCGGCCGTCGGCGTTGAGCGCGATGACGTCGAACGCGACGCGCTCTCCTGCGCCGGCTCGGCGGTTTTCGAAGGTTGACCGCAGGCCGATATAGATGTTGCGCAACCGCACGGGGATGACGAAGTCCTCGCGCACGAGGCGCCCGCCGGGATCGGCTACCGACGCAATCATGCGCGCGCGCAGCGGCAGCGTCGTTTCCGGCTCGCCTGGCAATTGCACCAATAGCTGAGCACGGCCTTGGCCGTCAGTGACGGTTGGCGCGAGCTGGAAGAACTGCTCGCTGAAAGTCTCATCGACCCGGCCGAAACTGTACTCGGCGAAATCTGGGAATGGATTGGGATCGACCATGAGCCGCCCCTCGCCTTCCACGGTGAGTCCGCCGCCGGGTGCGCCGTAGAGGAAATCGGCCTGCACGTTGATGGCGCGCGTTTGGCCCGCGCGCAGCACCGCCTCGCTCGCCTGCACCTGCACGCGCAGGCGCTGCGGGACAAAGTCTTCGACAGACCAGCTGACGCTGCCGGCGGCCGCTTCCTGCCCGTCGACCAGCAATTCGGCGCGCCAGACGCCACGCGGGGCCGCGCGGTCGATCTCGATATTCTTCGCGATGGCCCCGCCGTCGACTGCTTCGGTCATGCGGATGCGGCGCGCTTCAGTCCCGTTCGGACGAAAGACAACAAGCGTTGAAGGCCGATTCGAGATGGCGCGCCCGACTTCGTCGCGGACGAGGCCGATAAGGCGTACGCGCTCACCGGGGCGATAGATGCCGCGCTCGGTGTAGAGATAGGCGTCAATATCGCCGGGCGCGCGCCGGCCGTCCACGCCGCGATCGGATAGATCGAGCGCCGGGCGCTGCAAATCGAGCGCCGTGAAATCGCCTTCTGCGCCATACGCCATCACGTAGCGCGCACGCGCGGGCCCCTCGCCATTGACCAGTGCGTCGGCAAAGTGAACGCGGCCTTCGCGGTCGGTTCGAGCACGCGCCAGCTCTTCGTTGTTGTGGGCGATCAGTGTGACAGTCGTGTTGCCGAGCGGGCGCGCTGTGCGCAGCGAACGCACGACGACGTCCAGGCCGGTCGCGCCCGAGAAGCTCTGCAGCGCCATATCGGTGTAGAGGATCCAGCGGTAAGCGGACGCTGGAGATTCGTTCTCGGTTTCACTGCCGCCGCGCTGGCCTGCTCCGGGCGTGATGTCCTTGACCTTGACGACATATGCGCCCGGCCGCAGTTCGCGCAGCGCAGCGCCCAGCGCAAACACCGTGGTAATTGCGGTGTTGCGGCGGCTGCCGACATCGATGTCGATCTGCCCGCGATAGACTTGCACGCCGACGTCTTCACCGGCGCTGTTGAAGCTCCAATAGCCCCACCCGCCTTCGTCGTTGGTTTCGCCTTGCGCCAGATAATGCTGCGACAGGATTCGGTCAGGCACCCGCAACACTTCGATGTCGAGGCGAGAAACATTGACTGTCTCGATGGCGATGCCGTCCGCTTCCGAGCGCGGCAGGATGACGCCCGAGCCGGCAAAGCCGACATAAGCTGGACGATCGCCGAAGGTCAGCGTGAAGGTCTCGTCGTATTCGGTGCGTTCGCCTGAGGCGGATGGCAAGCCTTCGCGAATTGTGACTTGGCGCTCGGGCTCGAAAGGCAGTCCGCTGAGACAAAGGAGATTGCCGGAGACGTCCGTCTGGAACGTCGTCGCCGGATCCATCACGAGATAGTCGGCGTAGTTTATCGAGGCGTCGGTCGACAGGTTCTGCGAGAATTCGAGGCACGCACGGGGTTCGGCCTGGTTCATCTCCGTCCGCAGGCGCACGAAGGCCATGCCATCGATTTGCGGCAGACCGGCGCGCGGCGCGTTCGCGTCGCGGGCATTCTGCATGAAGCCCACGCTGCCGAGCTGAGCAAAATCGAAGGCGGGCGCGCCGGTCGATACACGCCCGAGCACCGCGCCGCCCCACAGGCCCGCGAGCAAGGCAACAGAAGTGGAAAGCACAACGGTGCGGTTAGCCACCGCCCAATCGCGTGCGGGCTTAGCCCACGCCCAGTTCAGTTTGCGTGGGTCCAGGCGCTCTGCGAGCGCTTTCCAATTGAAGGCCATGCGGCGCGTCTCCCATCCCGCCCGGGATCGCACATGCTTGCCCGAGGCTCGCGCAGGGAACAAGCACCATTAAATTTCGGCAAAGTTCTGTCCGACGTCATGTTGCCCAGGACATTCGGGCGTGTTTCAACAGCTTCAACGAAAAATGACGGGGGCGGCGCCTTGGCTGCCTCGTTCGGGAGGACATCGATGAGCGAAGCGGCCGCCAAGCCCGGCTTTCCGGCCATGTCAATCGAACAGGCGCACGCTCTTCTTACCCAGCCGGGGTCGATGTTCGAGATTGGCGAAGAGACCGTACGCGGCGTGCGCATGAAGGTCTGGAAGAACGCGCCGCCGACGCTTCGGCATGTGTTCGACTTGGCCGCTGCCTTCGCGGCGCGGGACCACCTTGTTTACGAAGATGAGCGGGCCACGGTTGGGCAGGCGCGCGGCGCTGCCATCGCACTCGCGCGGCAGCTCGTGGATGACGGCGTAAAGCCGGGCGACCGGGTGGCGATCATCATGCGCAACTTGCCCGAATGGCCGGTTGCGTTCTGGGCCGGGGTGCTCGCGGGAGCGATCGTGACGCCACTGAATGCCTGGTGGACTGGCTCGGAGCTGGAATACGGCCTCAAGGACTCCGGCTCTTCGATCCTCATCGTCGACAACGAGCGCTACGAGCGCATCCGCGAGCACCTGCCAAACTGCCGTGATGTGCGGAAGGTATATGTGTCGCGCGGCAAGGAAGAGATCGCCGATCCGAGCGTCAAGCGGCTGGAAAGCGTCATTGGCCCCGTCAGCGCTTGGTCGCGGCATGCCGGCAACGAAATGACGCGCGACGAGGATCCTTTTCCGCTCGGCGGACCGGATGAGGACGTGGCGATCTTTTACACGTCAGGCACAACAGGCCAGTCGAAGGGCGCGATCATTTCCCACCGCAACATCATCTCGAACATGTTCAACGCCGCCTCGGCTCAGGCGCGCGCTTTCCTGCGTCGCGGCGAGGCCCCGCCAACACCGGACCCAACGCTGCCGCAAAAAGTGTTTCTGATCTCCGTCCCCTTCTTTCATGCGACCGGCTGCTTCGCCGTGATGATTCCGGCGATGATGGGCGGCCACAAGCTTGTGATGCAACGGCGCTGGAATGCGGACGAAGCGCTTCCGTTGATGGAAAGGGAGCGGGTTACGCATTTCGGCGGCGTGCCAACCATCGCCTGGCAAGTGATCGAACACCCAAGAATCGATGAGTACGATCTTTCTTCTGTAGAAAGCGTGTCGTATGGCGGCGCGCCGGCCGCGCCAGAATTGGTGAGCCGCATTCTCGCGAAATTTGCGAAGGCGCTGCCCGGCCAGGGATGGGGCATGACGGAAACCTCAGCCACCGCGTCATCGAACGGGGCGGAAGACTATCAACGCAAGCCGGCGAGCTGCGGCGTCGCGGCTGCGAGCGGGGAAGCGAAGATCATGTCGCTTGACGGCAAGGAGCTGCCGCGAGGCGAAGTGGGCGAACTTTGGTACAAGGGCCCTATCGTTGTGCGCGGTTACTGGAACAAGCCTGAAGCGACGGCTGAAACCTTCGTCGACGGCTGGGTGAAGACCGGCGATCTCGCCAAAATGGACGAAGAAGGGTTCATCTACATCGTCGACCGCGCCAAAGACATGCTGATCCGGGGCGGCGAAAACATCTACTGTGTCGAAGTCGAGAATGCGCTCTACGATCATCCCGCGGTGATGGATGCCGCTGTCATCGGCAGACCGCATAAAACGCTGGGCGAGGAGCCGCTCGCCGTGGTGCATTTGAAGCCCGGCGCCAACGCGACAAGCGAGGAGCTGCGCCATCACGTGGCGCAGAAACTCGCGGCCTTCAAAGTGCCGGTGGACGTCATCTTCTGGCCGACGACGCTGCCGCGCAACGCCAACGGCAAGATCGTCAAAAAAGAACTGAAAGCGCAAATCGAACAGGCTGCGTTCTGATATTGGCTTGAAACCTTTGCTCCATGAGCGCAGTTTCCGCTCAGGAGCCAAGCCCATGACGAAGATCACCTACGAGATCATCGAGCACGATCACGGCTGGGCGTTCAAGTTGGGCGACACGATCTCGCAGTCCTTCCTGACGCACGAGGCGGCGTATAACGCCGCCAAGCGCGCCGCGATTGAGCAGATGCGCCCGGGCCAGACAGTCGGCATTTCGTGGGAGGACGAGCGCGGACGCTGGCATGACGAAATCTCGCCCGGCGACGACCGGCCTGAAGTGGAAGTGCGGGACACTCCTTAGCGAAACTGGCGGGCGCCGCGCTATCGGGTCATAAAGGGGCATGGACGATTTTCGCAAATGGGCCGTACGCGCGGCCGAATGGGGCGTCGACTATCGCGCGCGCATTCGCCAATTGCCGGTCCGGCCAAATATCACGCCGGGCGACATCGCGGCTCAGATTGCGCCGGCGCCGCCGGAACGGGCCGAGTCTTTCGAACGCATCTTTGCTGACTTCGAGCGCATCATTCCTGCGGGCATGACGCATTGGCAGCACCCGCGCTTCTTCGCCTATTTTCCGGGCAATGCCGCGCCCGCATCGGTGGTCGCCGAACACCTCGTCAACGCCCTCGCCGCGCAATGCATGCTCTGGCAGACCTCACCTGCCGCAACTGAGCTGGAGACGGCCGTATGCAACTGGATGCGGCAAGCGCTGGGATTGCCGGAGGCGTTCGCCGGCGCTATCCACGACACAGCCTCCATAGCCACGTTGTGCGCCGTGCTGACGATGCGAGAACGTGCGTTAGGCTGGCGCGGCAATTCGCAGGGGCTCTCCGGTACGCCGAAACAGCGAGTCTATTGCTCCGGTGAGGCGCACTCCTCTGTGAATCGCGCGATCTGGTTTTCAGGCGTTGGAGCGGATAATCTCGTCGCCATTCCGATCAAGGGGAAAACGCGCGGCGCCGATCCCGACGCGCTGCGCCAACTCATTCGCTCGGACGTCGATGCCGGCTACAAGCCGGCCGGGATCATCGCCAATGTCGGCGCGACGGGCGTTGGCGCAGTCGATCCCGTCGCCGAGATGGCGGTCATCGCGCGCGAATTCGATCTCTTCCTGCATGTCGACGCCGCATGGGCCGGCTCGGCGATGATTTGCCCCGAGCTGCGCGCGCTCTGGGCGGGCGTCGACCAAGCCGATAGCGTCGTGATCAATCCCCACAAATGGCTCGGCGCACAGTTCGACTGCAGTCTGTTATATGTGCGCGATCCTGCCGCGCTGGTGCGCACGCTGGCGGCCCGGCCTGATTACTTGCACACGCCGGGGCACGATCAGATTGTCAACTACAGCGAGTGGAGCCTGACGCTCGGCCGGCGATTCCGGGCGCTGAAACTTTGGTTCGTGCTGCGCGCCTACGGCCTGGAAGGCCTGCGCGCCATGATTCGCGACCACATCGCATGGTCACGCGCGCTGTGCGAGCAGCTGCGCGCGACCGCGAATTTCGAGATCGCCTCTGAGCCTTCGTTTTCGCTGTTCTCGTTCCGCTATGCGCCTCAAGGGGTAGACGATCTCGACAAGCTCAATCTGAAACTGGTCGAAGCCATCAACGCCGACGGTCGCATCTATCTCACGCAGACGCGGCTCGACGGCAAAGTGGTGATCCGCTTCCAGGTCGGCCAGTTCGACTGCACGGAGGCGGACGTGTTTATCGCGTATGACGTAATCACGGAAGTTGCGCGCAGCCTTCAGTGAAGGTGCGCCTCCAGGAACCACAGGTCCATATCCATCTGACGTGACACAGCGGTGAAGAGGTCGGCTGTATCCTTGTCGCCCGCCTCATCGGCCGCATCGATGGCCTGGCGCGCGAGCTTTGCGAATGCCGCCACGCGCTCAGCCAGTGCCTCGATATGCTCGCGTTCCTTGACGATATCGACAGGGTAAGCGCCGAGCGTGGAGCCGTTTGCGACGGCCTGCGTCGTGCCGATGGCCTGCCCGCCAAGCGTTACGGCGCGCTCAGCGATTTCATCGATGAACGCGTTCATTCGCGTCTGCATCTGATCGAACATTTCGTGCAGCGCGATGAAATTCGGGCCCTTCACGTTCCAGTGCGCCTGCTTCAGGGCGAGGCGCAGATCGATCGCGTCCGCAAGCCGGGCGTTCAGCAGCGCCACCATGGCCTTGCGGGTGTTGTCCGGCAGATCGAGACGTGTGGTAGGCATCGTCGGCTCCTCTCGCCAACGATGTGGTTCGTGACGGATCGGCCGGCAACGGCGCCGGGCATTGAAAACGACCCCGGCGGCAATCGGCTTTTCCTATAGTGTCGCCAGCCAATCGATGAGCAGACCTGTGGTGACGTCCGGCGCCTCCTGCTGCGTCCAGTGCCCGGCGTTCGGCACGATGTGAACGCCGCGCAGGTCGCTCATGTGCTCGCGCATGCGCGTTTCGATTGCGGCGACATCGCCGCTGCCGAACATCTTCAGGACCATGTCCTGCGCGCCGGCGATAAACAGCGACGGCTGGCGGATGGTATGGTCGGGCTGCTCCTTCATGAACGCCCAATCGCGCTCGAAATTGCGGTATCTATTGATAGGTCCGCGGAAGCCGGAGCGTTCGAACTCGCTCACATAATAATCGATGTCTTGAGGCGTGAGCCACGCCGGAAAGGGGTCTGGATCTTCGAGCCCTTCAAGCATGGGATCGCCAACGCGCTTGTCGAGCGTCGTCCAGCGGCCATGCGAGTCGGCCGAGGATGCAAAATAAAGCTTGCGCAGAGCAGAGCGCACGTCCCTCTCGAATTCGGCCTCGGCGACGCCTTCGTCCTGGAAGTAGGACATGTAGAAGAACTTGCCCTGATCGGTGAACATCGCCTTGAAAATTTGATTCAGCGGCGCCGGCGGCAGCGCGAAGTACGGCACGGAAAGGCCCGCCACGGCGCGCACCTGATCGGGGTAGAGCAGCGCCGTGTGCCAGACGATCGGCGCGCCCCAATCGTGGCCGATCAGCACAGCCGGCTCGTCGCGCGACAAATTATCGACCACAGCTGCAATGTCCGCCGTCATGTTCTGCATCGAATAGGCTTCGATCGCTTGCGGCTTGTCCGAACCCCCATAACCGCGCACGTCGATCGCGCAGGCGGTGAAACCGGCTGCGGCGATCGGCGCGATCTGATGGCGCCAGGAGTACCAGCTCTCTGGAAAGCCATGCACCATGACGACGAGCGGACCCGCTCCTTGGACAGCGGCGCGCAGTTTCACGCCCTTGCCGTCAATCATCCGAAAATCTGGTGTTCTCACCGGTGCGTGCTCCTTTTCGGCGACCTCTACCAAACCTTGCGCGCTGGCGCGCAGGGGCGCCCCGGCGTCAAGCCTCGTCTGCAGCCTCTTCTTCGATAATTTCGGCCGCTTCCTCGTTAAGCGCTTTCGCCCTGCGGCGCGGGACCGTGAAGGGCGTCGGCTGCGGGGTTTGCGTATTGTTGCGCCAGAGCGAGCGCCCCGCTTCGATCCCGCCGGCCAGTTGCGCCTCGAAACGCGCTTCATCGCGCTCGCGCACTTCCTCGATGGTCTCAGCGACTTCGATGTCGGTAAAGCCGAGCTCGCGCAGCACAGCGCCGCTGAAGGCAAGCGAGGATTCGAACAGCTCGCGAATCTGGTAGTCGACGCCGGCTTTGACCAGGCGCATCGAATGGCCGCGGTCGAACGCGCGCACAAAAAGTTTAGCGTGCGGGAACTCGGATTTCACCAGGGAAACGATGCGGTCGGCGGCCTCGGGTTTGTCGACGCAAACCAGGATTGCCTCGGCTCTCCCTGCTCCGGACGCACGCAAAACGTCAAGCCGCGTGCCGTCGCCGTAATAGACTTTAAAGCCAAAGCGCGCCGCAACCTGGATCATCTCCACGTCGGTCTCGATGAGGGCAATGTCCACGCCGCGCGCGAGCAGCGACTGACTCACGACCTGCGCGAAACGGCCAAAGCCGATGAACAACACGCGACTGTTCAGGTCGCGCGCATCCTCCACGCCTTCCCGAGAGATCTCGGGCGCGGGCGTCAGGCGTCGCTGCGCGATGACCACCAGAGGCGCAACGGCCATCGACAGGATCACGATCGCCGTCATGATCGAGGCGAGGCGGGCGTCGATGACGCCGACGGCGAGCGCGGCGGCGTAGAGCACAAAGGCGAATTCGCCGCCCTGCGCAAAGTGCGCCGCACGCATCAGCCCTTCGCGATGATCGGTCCCGAAAAGGCGCGCGACCGCATAGACGGCGAGCGCCTGCGTCGCCATGAAGATGAGCACCCCCGCCCCGATCAAGAGCCAGTTTGCCAGCACGACCGGCAGGTTGAGCGACATGCCGACGCTCATGAAGAACAGCCCGAGCAGAATGCCGCGGAATGGTTCAACGTCGGCCTCAAGCTGATGACGGAAGGACGACTCCGAAAGCAGCACGCCGGCCAGGAACGCGCCCATCGCCATCGACAGCCCGCCCCATTCCATGAGAAGCGCTGCGCCGAGCACGACCAGTAGCGCCGCCGCTGTCATGACTTCGCGCGCGCCCGCGCGGGCCAGCAGCGCGAACATCGGATTGAGCGCATAGCGTCCCAGCACGAACACGATGCCGATCGCCGCTGCGGCAAGACCCAGGCTCTGCCATGCGGGCCGCGCGCTTTCGACGGCGCCGCCATACAGCGTGCCGAGCAAGGCCACCAGAGCCAGCAAGGGCACGATGGAAAGATCCTCGAAGAGCAGAATGGAAACCGCGCGTTGCCCTGCTGGCGTTGCGCTTTCGCCAGCGTCGTCGAGCATCTTCACGATGACCGCGGTCGACGACAGGGAGAAGCCAAACGCGGCTATGAGCGCGGCCGGCCAGGGCAATCCGTAAAGCACGCCAACGCCTGTGAGCAGCGCAGCGCACGCAGCGACGTGCGCCGCGCCGAGTCCAAAGATGTCACGCCGCAGCGACCACAGCTTCGATGGCCGCATTTCAAGGCCGATGAGAAACAGAAACATGACGACGCCGAATTCGGCGACGTGCAGGATCGCCTCCGGATCGCTCACGATGCGCAGGCCGTGAGGCCCGATCGCCAGCCCGGCCGCGAGGTAGCCAAGGACTGAGCCCAAACCCAGGCGGAGGAAGATTGGCGCGGCGAGGACGCCCGCAGCCAAAAGCGCCACGGCGTGCCCCAACCCCAAGCCGCCGTCAGAATCTACAGCCATTGGGAAAGCCCCCGCGCCGCGCTCATGCGCCCGACATGGCGCCTTTGGCGGGCGCTTTGAACCCCTCGACCGGCGCGAATCGTCTATGCTCGCCGCTTCCCCGTCACGGAGCGCGCGATGATCGAGAACACCAAGCTGACGGCGCTTGTCGCCTCGCGCATCTGCCACGACATGGTTGAACCGATGAGCGCGATCATCCAGGGCCTGGAGATGATCAAAAGCGCCGACGGCAAGTCCGATCCCGATGCGCTGTCACTCCTGGACCACGGCGTCGGCAAAGCGTGGGCCAAGCTTGAGTTTTTCCGCTTCGCGATGGCGGGCGCGATAGCGGAGGGCGAGTCAACGCTTGAGGAGGGCCACGCCGTGGCCGAAAAACTCTACTCGGTGTTGAAACCGGATCTGATCTGGAACGCCCCGGCTGTGACGATGCCGCGCCCGGCCGTTCGGGTGATCGTCAATTTGTTGCTGATCGCCAACGAATGCCTGCCGCGCGGGGGCACGGTCGAACTTACTGCGGAAAAGCACGGCGACGGCGGTGAAGTCGTTGTGACGGCAAAAGGGCCGCGCGCGAAGCTGCGCGAAGCAACAGCCGCGGCGCTTGCCGGCACGGCCGGGGACGACACCCTCTCGGGCCACACCATCCAGCCCACGCTCACCGCACTGCTTGCGCGCCAGGGCGGCGTCGACCTTTCCGCACGGGAGAGTGAGGAGAAGGTCGAGTTGATCGCGCGGTCGGCGGCTTTCAAACTCTGAGCCCGTAAACAACCCTTAACCCGGCGCGCCCCATCGTTTCGGCGAATCCCACGGAGTTCGCCCCATGAGACGCTGTCTTGTCGTCGACGACAGCCGCGTGATCCGCAAAGTCGCGCGCCGCATCCTTGAAGACATGCGCTTCGAGATCGAAGAGGCCGCGGATGGGCTTGAGGCGCTGCAGGCGTGCCGGCGGCAGATGCCCGACGCCATCCTGCTCGACTGGACCATGCCGGTGATGAGCGGCATCGATTTCCTGAAGCAGCTCAGGCAGGAGCCGGGGGGCGATAAGCCCACTGTCGTCTTTTGCACCACCGAGAACGACGTCGAAAAAATCGCCGAGGCCCTAAAGGCGGGGGCGGACGAGTACATGATGAAGCCGTTCGACGGCGACATTCTGCAATCGAAATTCGCCGAAGCGGGCCTTGCTTGATGTTGAACGAGGCGGAGCTCGCCCTGATCGCACGTGAGGTCAAGACGCGTTCCGGCGCGGTGCTCACGCGCGAGATGGGAGGCGCCATCGAGTTGCGGTTGATGCCCCTCGCGCGTCGCGAGGGCTTCGGCTCGGTTCACGAACTGATTGCTGCCGCCCGCATTCGCGCTGATAGCGCGCTTTGGAATTCGATCACTGACTACCTTGCGCAGAGCGACACGCGCTTCTTCCGCGATGGGGCGGCGTTCCGCCGCCTCTATACCGATCTCATTCCCGCGGCGCTGGCGCGGCGCGGGCACGAGCGCATCCGCATCTGGTCGGCGGCCTGCTCGACTGGGCAAGAAGCCTATTCCGTCGCGATGCAGATTGAGGAGATGCGCGAAGCGGGCCTAAACCCGGCGGCCGAAATCGTCGCCACCGACTTTTCCGAGCGGCTGATCGAGAAGGCGCGCGCGGGACTTTACACACAATTCGAAGTGCAGCGCGGCCTGCCGATCCGGAAATTGATCGCGCATTTCGAAAAAGCGGGCGATCTCTGGCGCATCGACGATCGAATGCGCGCGGCAATATCGTTTAGCACGCACAACCTCATGAAACACCCGGGCGTGCTGGGTCAGTTCGACATCATTCTTTTGCGTCACGTGCTCCCGAGTTTCGATCTGGATACACGCCAGGCCGTGATGTCGCGAATCGCCGATGCACTCGCGCCTCAGGGCGTGATTCTTCTGGGCGAAGGCGAGACTATCCCGGATTGCGAAGGTCTAACTTTTTCAAATGGCATTGCCATTCGAACGGCTGCCCGCGCTGCTGCGTGAAGCCTCAAGTTTCCGGTCGCAGGGTTAACCGGCAAAGACCTCCTTGCCTGCGCCGCGAGTGTCGAGGCGCACGCTGAAAACGCTTCCGGCCAGCGGCTCGCGCGCCAGCTGCTCGGGGCCGAGGCCGTCGCGCGCGCTTGTGATAAACAGCGTCCTGAGATCGGGGCCGCCGAAAGCGCAGGCCGTGGGCCGGCTGACGGGCAAGCCAATCTTGAGCGCAACGGTCCCGTCCGGAGCAAGGCGCAGGATGCAGGCCCCATCCCATTGCGCGCTCCAAAGACATCCTTCTTCGTCGGGAGCCGCGCCGTCGGGCGTGTATTTTTCGCCCTTTGCCGAAAAGAACATCGAAGGCGCCGAGAGCGTGTCGCCCGTCGCGGCGTGCGACCAGATCACTTGCTCGAAAGAATCCGCCACATAGAGCGTGCCATCGGGCAAGCCCACAATACCGTTCGGTATTCCGATATTCTCGCGCATCACGCTCAAGCGCCAGTCCGGAGAAAGCGCGTAAAGCCTGCCGCGACCGGATTTGCCGCCATCGTCCATCGTGCCAAACCAGAACCGCCCGTCCGCGCCAACGGCGCCATCGTTCGTGCGATTTGCCGGCCGGTCCTCATCAAACCCGACCCGCGGCTCGAAAGCGCCATTCTGAAGATCCAGCACGCCGACGACCCGATCCGCCGCAACCAACAATCCGCCCTGTGCGCGCAGCGCGAGCGCGCTTGGCCGCACAGGAAGGCGATACGTCCCCGCCGCGCCGCTGTCCGGCTCCATCCATTCGATGAGCTTGCCTCGAATGTCGACCCAGTAGAGGCGCCCACGCGCCTGGTCCCAAAGCGGTCCCTCACCCAGAATGTTTTCGCGGCGAGCCGCGAGTTCGACCCGCATGGCGCTAGCTCATCTTCGCCGCCATTGGCGAATCCACATCGTCATTGGCCTGGCTGCACTCCGTCGCCAAAGGCACGCTCAGTACGACGCTCTGCGTCGGCAACACGTCCTTCCAGTCGGCGATCAACCGCTTATAGGAACGTCCGACAGGCCGGATTTCGCGATTGAGGTCGTAAAGCCCCACAGGATGAATTCGATCATTCTTTTCGCGGAGCGCGGTGTCCCAATCCACCTGATCCGTCAACGAGTACCAGGTGAATCCAACCGTCGGCACGCCGTCGTTTCTCACCCTGAGCACGTTGGCCCATTGCTTCCACAGCCAGTTCACCGCCTCATCGCCGTTCGGGCCTTCCATGATATTCGTCTCGGTGTGCATCACCGGCAATCGATACCGCGCATAGTATTGGCGAGTGATTTCGCTGTAGCCGAAAATTTCGCCGGATGCGCGGTGCTCCCCATTGGCCGCCACACGGTGCTCATTGGTCTGAGGCGCCCCCCATTTGGTCCCTCGTTTGAAAGGAGAGTCCTTCATGGAAGGAAGGCTCTCAGATGCGGAAATCCCGTTTCACCGAGGAACAGATCATCGCCGTGCTGGCC
>Ga0073934_10001027_pt1 | contig 71542 bp, 72 predicted proteins | sample LarsenN4metaG_FD_76834 | JGI IMG/M metagenome (GOLD analysis project Ga0073934, IMG submission 76834) | Hot spring sediment bacterial and archeal communities from British Columbia, Canada, to study Microbial Dark Matter (Phase II) - Larsen... ...
CCGCGTCGCGCTCGCCGAGGTGCCGGTCCTCACCGCGGTCGCCTTCCGGGTCGCACTCGCCGCCCTCTGCCTCTGGCTCTGGGTCCTCGCCCGCAGGCTTCCGCTTCCCGGCCCCTCGGCGCTGCCCGCCTTCCTCGGCATGGGCATCCTCAACAACGTGATCCCCTTCACCCTCATCGTCTGGGGCCAGCAGTTCATCCCCTCCGGCCTCGCCGCGATCCTCAACGCCGGCACCGCCGTCTTCTCGGTCCTGCTCGCCGCCCTGTTCTTCGCCGACGAACGGCTGACCCTGCGCAAGGCGGCGGGCGTGCTGACCGGCTTCGCCGGGGTGGCGACGGCGATCGGCGCGGCCAGCCTCACCGCCTTCGACCCCTCCTCGCTCGGCCAGATCGCGGTCGTCGGGGCGACCCTGTCCTACGCGCTCGCCACCGTCTTCGCGCGCCGCTTCCTCGCCGGCATCCGGCCCGAGGTCTCGGCCGCCGGGATGCTGACCGCCGCCGCCGCCGTCATGGTCCCGCTCGCGCTTGTCGCCGACGGGCCGCCCGGCCTCGGCTACGCGCCCGCGACCTGGGCCGCGCTCCTCTACCTCGCCCTTCTCGCCTCGGCGGCGGCCTATGTCCTCTACTATGCCGTCCTCAGCCGCGCCGGCGCCGGCAACCTCGGCCTCGTCACCCTGCTCGTCGTGCCGGTCGCCATCGTGCTCGGCGCCGTCACCTACGGCGAACGGCTCAGCGCCCACGAATACGCGGGCTTCGGCATCATCGCGCTCGGCCTGATGATCCTCGACGGCCGCCCCCGCGCCCTGTTTGGGCGCGGCTGACCGCCCGCCGCGGCGGGCCGCGCCGCATCAGCAGGGCCGCAATCGCCGCCCCGCCGCTTCCGCTGCGGGGCGCTTTCGGCTACCCCATCGGCAGACGGAGGCAAGCCATGCTCTATCCCACCGCCCGCGACTGGACCGAGGCGCCGCGCCGGCGCGTCCTGCTCTTCGGCATGTCCGGGCTCGGCAAGACGCATGTCTCGGCCATCCTGCGCTCCAGCGGCAACTGGTTCCACTACTCGGTCGATTACCGCATCGGCACCCGCTACATGGGCGAACACATCGCCGACAACTTCAAGCGCGAGGCGATGAAGGTCCCGCTGCTGCGCCAGCTCCTGATGTCGGATTCCGTCCACATCACCTCGAACATCACCTTCGACAACCTCGCGCCGCTCTCGACCTATCTCGGCAAGCCCGGCGACCCGGCGCGCGGCGGCCTGCCCTTCGCCGAATACCTGCGCCGCCAGGACCAGCACCGCGAGGCCGAGATCGCCTCCCTGCTCGACACCGCCCGCTTCGCCGAACGCGCCGAGACGCTCTACGGCTATCCGCACTTCGTCTGCGATTCCGGCGGCTCGATCTGCGAGGTCGTCGATCCCGACGACCCCGCCGACCCGATCATGGCGGCGCTCTCGGCCAACATGCTGATGGTCTGGATCCGGGGCACCGACGCCCATACCGACGAACTCGTCCGCCGCTTCGAGCGCGCGCCGAAGCCGATGTACTACCAGCCCGCCTTCATGCGCGCGGTGTGGGAGGACTACCTGCGCCGGACCGGCGCCACCGAGGCGACCGCCGACCCCGACGGCTTCCTGCGCTTCAGCTACGCCCGGGCGCTCGCCAACCGCCAGCCGCGCTATGCCGCGATGGCCCGCCGCTGGGGCGTCACCGTCACCGCCGAGGAGGTGGCGAAGGTCGGCGACGAGGCGGACTTCACCGCGCTCATCGCCCGCGCCATCGAGGCCCGCGCCGCCTCGTCCGGCGACACCCCCGGCGGCCCCGGCGGCCCCGGCGACCCCGCCCTTGAGCGGCGCGGCTGATCCCGCTATATCCACAGCCCCTCCGCGATCCCCGGTCCGCCATGCCCATCACGCTGCCCCCGACGCTTCCCGCCTTCGAGGTCCTCTCGCGCGAGGGCGTCATGGTCATGACCCCCGACCGCGCCGCGCATCAGGACATCCGCCCGCTCCGCATCGCGCTGCTCAACCTGATGCCGAAGAAGATCCAGACCGAGAACCAGTTCGCCCGCCTGATCGGCGCGACGCCGCTCCAGATCGACTTCCACCTGATCCGCATGAGCGAGCACCGCACCAAGACCACCGCGGCCGAGCACATGGCGCGCTTCTACCGGCCCTTCTCGAAGGTCGCGGCCTCGGGCGAGAAGTTCGACGGCCTCATCATCACGGGCGCGCCGATCGAGCACCTGCCCTTCGAGGAGGTCACCTACTGGGACGAGCTGCGCCGCGTCATGGACTGGACGCAGACCCATGTCCATTCGACCTTCGGCGTCTGCTGGGGCGGCATGGCGATGGCCTGGCACTTCCACGGCGTGCCCAAGCACATCCTCGACCACAAGGCCTTCGGCTGCTTCCGCCACCGCAACCTCGCCCCCGCATCGCCCTACCTGCGCGGGTTCTCGGACGATTTCGTCATCCCCGTCAGCCGCTGGACGGAACTGCGCCAGTCCGACGTGGACGCCGCCGGGCTGAAGACGCTGCTCGGCTCCGACGAGGTCGGCCCCTGCCTGATCGAGGACGCCGCCCACCGCGCCCTCTACATCATGAACCACTTCGAATACGACAGCGACACGCTGAAGCAGGAATACGAACGCGACATCGCCGCCGGCACGCCGATCAACGTGCCGCTCAACTACTATCCCGACGACGATCCCTCGCGGCCGCCGCTCAACCGCTGGCGCAGCCACGGCCACCTGCTCTACGGCAACTGGATCAACGAGATCTACCAGACCACCCCCTACGACCTGGCCGCGATTGGCACCTGACGCTGCCGTCACCGCCGCCCCCGCGCCCGCCGCCGCGCTCGCGCTTGCGATCGCACTTGCGCTTGCGCTTCTGGCGGCGGCCACCGCGCTGCGCCTGCGCCGCCGCCTGCGCCGCATCGCCGCGTCCTGGCCGCCCGAGGGCCGCATCGTCGCCGCCGGCCCCGCCCGCATCCACGCCGTCCTGCGCGGCGCCGGGCCCGACATCGTCCTCATCCACGGCCTTTCGGGCAGCACGCGCGACTTCACCTTCGGCCTCGCCGGCGCGCTCGCCCACCGCTTCCGCGTCATCGCCCTCGACCGGCCCGGCCTCGGCCAGTCCGGCCCGGTCCCCGCCGGCGAGACCCTCGCCGCCCAGGCCGCCGCCCTGCGCGCGGCCGCCGCCGCGCTCGGCGCCGACCGGCCGCTCGTCCTCGGCTTCTCCTACGGCGGCGCGGTCGCGCTGCGCTGGGCGCTCGACGCCCCCGAGACCCTGCGCGCGCTGGTGCTCGTCTCCCCCGTCTCCCATCCCTGGGACGGCGGCCTCGGCCTCTACTACCACCTGACCTCGACGCCCCTCCTGCGCCGCCTCGCCGTGCCACTGCTCGCCGCCTGGGCGCCGCAGCGCGCCGTCGAACGGGCGACGGCCGCCGTCTTCGCCCCCGATCCGGTCCCGCCCGGCTACATGGCGCATTTCGGGCCCGAGACGGCGCTGCGCCCGCGCACGCTCCTTGCCAACGGGCGCCAGCGTCGCGTCCTCAAGGCCGAGATCCGCGCCCAGGCGCCGCGCTACCCCGCCATCGCCTGCCCGGTCGAGATCGTGCACGGCACCGCCGATGCGACGGTCGGCCTCGCCATCCATGCCGGCCGCCTCGTCCGCGACATCCCCGGCGCGGCGCTGACCCCGCTCGACGGCACCGGCCACATGGCCCACCACGCCCGCCAGGCCGAGGTCGTCGCCGCCATCGACCGCGCCGCCGCCCGCGCCGGCCTCTGAACCCGCGCCATCCCGGTCCCGCCTGCCCGCCGCCCCGTCCGCCGGCAGCGTTGCGCCGGGCGGCGCAATCGCGATACTGGCGCAAACGCACAGACGGGGTTCCGCCATGTCCGACACGCCGCCCGCCGCCGCCCCGGCAGCGCCCGCCGCCCCCGCCGCCTCCGACGCGATCCCCTTCGTCGGCGAGATCACGAAGTTCCTGATGACCGAGGCCCCGGCCGACATCCGCAAGGCGATCGCCAAGGCGGGCAAGCACGACATCCTGTCGAAGTCCTACCCCTACCGGAAGGAGATGGACGACGACGACTACGACGCGGCGATGGAGAAGCTCCAGGTCGAGCTGGTGAAGATGCACTACGACATCAAGGCCACCGGCAAGCGCCTCGTCGTGCTCTTCGAGGGGCGCGACGCCGCCGGCAAGGGCGGCACGATCGAGCGCGTGCGCGAGAACCTCAATCCCCGCAGCGCCTACATCGTCGCCCTGCCCAAGCCGACCGAGCGCGAGGCCGCGCAATGGTATTTCCAGCGCTACATCGACTGGCTGCCCGCGAAGGGCGAGATCGCGCTCTTCGACCGCTCGTGGTACAACCGGGGGGTCGTCGAACAGGTCTTCGGCTTCTGCACGCCCGACCAGCGCCGGCTGTTCTTCCGCCAGCTTCCCGACTTCGAACGGATGATCCAGGACGAGGGGATCATCCTCGTCAAGCTCTGGCTGTCGGTCGATCGCGCCGAACAGCTCCGCCGCTTCCTCGACCGCGAGAAGGACCCGCTCAAGCAGTGGAAGCTCAGCTGGATCGATGTCGAGGGCCTGCGCAAGTGGGACGCCTACACCAAGGCGATCGCCGAGACGATGGCGAAGACCCACCGCAAGGAGTCGCCGTGGACGGTGATCCTGTCGGACGACAAGAACCGCGCCCGCATCGCCGCCGTCCAGTCCATCCTGCGCGCGGTCGATTACCGCGGCCGCGACAAGGACGCGATCGGCCGCATCGACGACAGGATCTGCGGGGGCCCCGACCTGCTCTGATGGCCAAGCAGGGGTATCACCACGGCAACCTCCGCCAGGCGCTGATCGACGCCGCGCTGGCGCTGATCGAACGCAACGGCCCCCAGGGCTTCACCCTGTCGGACGCGGCGAAATCCGCCGGCGTCACGCCGGCCGCCGTCTACCGCCACTTCGCCGGCCGCGACGACCTGATCGGCGAGATCGCCCGCCAGGGCTTCGAGATCTTCGCCGACCTCATGGACCACGCCTACAACGGCGGCCGCCCCTCGGCGCTCTCGGCCTTCGAGGCGACGGGCCGCGCCTATCTCGCCTTCGCGCGCAAATTTCCCGCCCATTACCAGGCGATGTTCGAAAGCGGCATCTCGTTCAACGCCAATCCCGACCTGCACCGCGCCGCCGAACGCTCCCGCCTCGTCTTCGCGCGCGCCGCCGAGGCGCTGTCCCAGCACATCCCCGCCGACCGGCGCCCGCCGCCGGCGATGTTCGCCGCCCATATCTGGGCGATGAGCCACGGTGTCGTCGAACTCTTCGCGCGCGGCGCGCCCGGCGCGCGGGCGCCGTTCCCGCCCGAGGAGCTTCTGGAAACCGGGATCGGCGTCTATCTCCGCGGCCTCGGCCTCGTCCCGCCCGACGCCTGAAGCGTGTGGCAGCCTCCGGGCGCCCGCCCGGCCGCCGTCCCGGGGCAGCCGTCCCGGGCCTCAGGCGGCGCGCCGCCGCTGCGCCGCCGGCCGCAGGCCCAGCGCCGCCCGCGCCGCCGCCGCGTCCAGCACCGGCCGCGCCGCGCGGAAGGCCGCGTCGCCGCCCGGCAGGCGCAGTTCGGGGAAGGCCGCCAGCAGCCCGGCGCGCGCGCCCTCGTCAAGCGCCCGCATCAGCGCCGCGTCGGGCCGTCCGCTTGCGCACCACGTCCCGCCCGCGCGCACGATCTCGTGGGTGTCGAGAAGGAACAGGACCATGGCCTGCCCCGCCACCGCGACGCTGCGGCTGCCCGCCGGCCCGCCCGCCTCCGCGGCCAGGTCGCCGGCCGCCGCCAGCGCCTCCGGCTCGCCGCAGGCCGCCGCCACCGCCGGCCCGGCGATCAGCAGAAGCTGCCCCGGCGCCAGCACAAGGGTGCCTCCCTCCGCGGGCATTGCAAGCGCGGCGATCTCCGCCAGCGCGCCGCAGCACCCGACCCAGCGCACCGGCCGGTAGCCCGCATCCCGCGTGAAGACCAGATCGCCCGCCGCCAGCGCCCCGGCCTCGACCGGGCCGCGGATCGTGTCGATCGGGCACTCGGCCAGGATCCCCGGAACCGCCGTTTCCGCCCGCGGCACGGGCAGCCCCTGCAGACGCCGTCCGCCCTGCCCTCTGATCGTCACCGTCACGCCGTCATCCTTCACTCGTCACGCGCCGCAGCACGGGTTCGGCCGTCAGCGTAGTAGTAAACGACTGAGACGCCATTAAGGCCCGGCGATGTCGGACCGATGGGCATTTCGGGCGAATTGCGTGTCCGTCATGCAACCATTGCGCGAAAACCCGCCAGCGGGCGGCGGCGATCCGGCCCGCGGCGGGGCCGGCCGGGGCCAATCGCGGCGGAATTGCGGCAGGATTGCGGCGGCCCTGCCCCGATCCTTTCCGATTGTCCCGGCAGCGCGCGAATCAGCCCGGCGCGGGGGCGGATTGTCCCGCCCGCCGCATCAGCGCGAGAAGTCGATCAGCACGCTCTCGCGCCGCGCCTCGTCCCGCGTCAGCGGCGGCCGCGCCGCCGCGGCCTCTCCGCGCGCCCCCTCGCGCGCCCCCTCGCGCAGCTCCGCGCGCAGCTCGGGAAAGATCTCGAAGATCTCGCTGCGCTGGGCATTGCCGCGCGCGCCCAGCGACGGGTCGCCGGGATGGAACAGTTCCACCCACAGCCCGTTGGCGAGGATCGTCTCGTGGCGGTCAAGCAGGATGTGCAGGTAGGTCACGCCCAGCACCTCGGCGGTGCGGATCATCTGCCCCGCCAAGAGGTGCTTCGCCGCGATCAGCGGCTCGCGGCGGTCGAAATGCAGCGCGCTGCGGTCGCGCGTCGTCAGCACCCGCATGTTGGGGCTCAGCATCATGTCGGCCTCGGGCCGGCCCTGGCCGAGGCTCCCGGTGCGGATCAGCACTGGCTTCAGGTGCGGCTGCGCCCGGATCTCGCCGAAGCTGTAGCTGCGCACCCCGATCCAGCGCACCTCCTGCAGGCCGCTGTCGCGCGTGACCAGAAGATCGCCGACGCGCAGCTCCTCGATCGCGCGCTCGCCCTGCGCCGTCACGGTGGAAATGCCGGGGGTGAAGCAGGGCATCTCAGACGGCCCCCCCGCCAGGGTGCCCGCCCGCCCTGCACCGCCCGTTGCCGGAAATGCCGCACGTCCCGCGCCCGGCCGTCCGCGAATGGCCCATGATCCCCACTCCGGGTCCGGCCAGGCCCGGCCGGACCCCGCTCTTGCGCCGGAAAACCCGGCAAGGATGCCGGAACCGGAAACAGCGCGTTTCCGGTTCCGCCACTTCACACACCGCCCGCCCTGCCGGCCCGCAAGCGGGCCCGAAGGGCGGCGGCAACACCCCCCGCAATTGGGTGCCCCAAGGTTAACCGCAGCTTACCCGTCGCGCCACAGCGCGGCGCGCCCCGGGCCGATGCGGCGCCGCGCCGGCCCTGCCCGCTGTTGCCGCATGCGCGACAATCCCCGGCGCCCGGCGCCGCGCGCGATCTTCCTGTGATGCCTTAGGAACGCCGCGCAAAATGCCATTAGAAATACATGATCTCGCGAGAACTCTCCCGCGCGCCGGCGGCCGCCGCGCCGGCCGTGGCGAAGGATTCCGCCCGCCGTGGCGCGGGATTGTTTCCGATTCCGGCAAGGATGTGGCGGCGCCGCCGCAGGCATTGCGGGATTCCGGCAACACCGGCCGCCGCAGCTTCGGTTTCGCGATCGTGAACGATCCCGCCCCAGCGCGGCCATTGGAGAGGATCGGGAAACGCCCCCCGCCCGGCCCCGCGACTCGCCCCCGCCGCGCCCCCGTCGCGCCCCGCGAAGCCTCCCGATGGTGCCCGAGGCGAGACTCGAACTCGCATGCCTTGCGGCGACGGATTTTGAATCCGCTGCGTCTACCGTTCCGCCACTCGGGCCCCGGAAGGGACCGCAGGGGGTCTAGCCGCAGGCCACCCGCCTGGCAAGCCCGCGGGGGCCGCGCGCGGCCTAGAGGTTGCGCGCGTTGAAGGTGTCGCAGGCGGAGATCGACCCCGCCTTGTAGCCCTGCGCGAACCAGCGCTGGCGCTGCTCGGAGGTGCCGTGGGTGAAGCTGTCGGGCATCGGCCGCTGGCCGGCATTGCGCTGCAGCGTGTCGTCGCCGATGCGGCTGGCGGCGTTCATCGCCTCGGCGATGTCGCCCTCCTCCAGCGTGCCGAGCCGTTCGGCCGCGTGCCGCGCCCAGACCCCCGACAGGCAGTCGGCCTGCAGCTCGACCCGCACCGACAGCGCGTTCGATTCCGCCTCGCTCACCCGCGCGCGGACCGCGTTCACCTCGCCGAGGATGCCGAGCTCGTCCTGCACGTGATGGGCGATCTCGTGCGCCACCACATAGGCGGCGGCGAAATCGCCGCCGGCGCCGAGCTGCCGCGACAGGGTCGCGAAGAATTCGGTGTCGAGATAGACCTTGCCGTCCACCGGGCAGTAGAAGGGCCCGGTCTGCGCCGTCGCCCCGCCGCAGGCCGAGTTGGTCGCGCCGCTGAACAGGACCAGCGTCGCCGGCCTGTAGGTCCGCCCCAGCTCGTCGCGGAAGATGTCGGTCCAGACCGTCTCGGTATCCTTCAGCGCCACCGAGACGAACTCCGCCGCCGCCTCGTCCTCCGCGCTCAGCGGCCGGTCGCCGGCCGCCTGCCCGCCGCCGTCCATGCCTTCGAGAAGCTGTGAGGTATCGACCCCGAGGAACATCCCGATCAGCAGGATGACGACCAGCGCGAGCCCGCCCACCGGCGCCGCCCGGCCGCCCATGCGCCGGCGGTCCTCGATGTTCGACGATCCCTCGCGCCCGCGCCACCTCATCCCGCACCCCCCATACAACCAGAGATTGACCGCAACATGGCCCGTGCCGTAGCGTCGGCGCGAACGGATTTTCAGAAGGCTAGCATTGTGCCCGACATCGGGTCCATCCCCGGCATTACCGCCGCCGAGACCGCGGCACTCGCCCGCGCGACGCTGTTCACGACCTCGGACCTGCTGCGCGCGAACCGCGCCGCGGTCCTCCGCCGCGAACCGGCGATCACCCCCGACCGCCTGCGCGCCTGGCAAGGCTTCGCCGCGCTCTGCGAAATCAGGGATATCACCCCCGCCGATGCTGCACGCCTCCAGGCGGCCGGCTTCGGCAGCCCCGACGAGGTCGCGGGCGCCGATCTCGCCCGCCTGCGGGCCGCGCTGGCCGGCACCGCCGATGACACCATCCTGTCGTGGGTGAAGGACGCCGTGTGCCTTGGCCATACCGGCGTCATCAACGGCACCGTCACCCTCCGCGACGGACGGCCGGTCGAGGGCGCCGCGGTCTTTGCCGGCGGCACCGCCGCAACCACCGACGCCCGCGGCCGCTTCCGGGTGATCCGCCTGCCGCTCGACCGGCCGGCGATCGGGGCCATCCACCACCCGGCCCTCGGCGCGCGCCTTGCCCCGAAGGTTCCCGTCCTGCGCACCGGCGCGCTGGAAGGGCAGAGCTTCGTTCTGCCCGGCCGGCCGCAGCCGCCGGTCGCGCTCAGCGAACGGCTGGGCGACCGTCTGCCGCCGCTCGGCGGCAGCACGATGACGACGCGCACGGAACCCGGCAGCCCGGCGCCCGACGACATCCTCATGGTGATCAGCCGTCATCCCGGCGGCGACGCCCGCGCCGTCTCGCGCTTTCTCGATTTCGCGGAAGGCCGCTTCGTGCGCCGCATCTACCGGATTCCCGCCGCCGCCCTGCCTGCCGGGCTTCAGGACGGCGACGATATCGAATGGACGGGCAGCCTCTGGGCGCTGGCCCGCTACTCGGCGCGGGAAATCGCGCGCAAGACCCGCCTGCGTGGGGTCCGTCGCCGCTACCCGAATCCCGCGCGCAATGCGGAGGACATGCGCCGTCAGGTCCGGGCCTACCTCCGGGCCGCCTCCGACCCGAAGGAGAACCGCCGATGAGTGCCGATCACGTCTTCGTCGCTTCGGGCGAGGCCTGCCCGATCTGCGAGGCGCTTGCCGGGCTTCCGGTAGAGCCGGGCTACCGGCCGCATCCCAACTGCAACTGCAACACGGTCCGGATGAAAAAGGGACGCGGCACCTGCCATTTCGACTACACCGTGACCGAGATCTGGGAAAATCCCGGCGGGCGGCACCGGGTCCAGATGTCGCTTACCGTGACCTGCCCGGACGGGACCGTGAAGGAGGCACATGGCGCCGCCGTCGATTACGAGTCGATGATCGAGGGCGAAGAGGACGCCTGGCTCGAAGGCGTGGCCGAAATGGAATGCGAGGAACACTGCGAAGATAACGGGGAGACGGAGGACGAGTTCCTCTGCTGCTGAGCCCGGCGGCGTCTCCTTCCCGTCGAGCGCCGCCGCTGCTCGCGCCGTCCGGTCGCGGGGCCTTGCGCTTCCCCGGCCTGCGGCCGAAAGCTTGCCGCCATGACCCGCCGGACTCAGCTCATCCTCCTTGCGACCCTCGGCTCGGCCGCGCTTCTTGCCGGGGCGCTGACCTTCCAGACCCTCGGCTACGCGCCCTGCAAGCTCTGCCACTGGCAGCGCTGGCCGCATTACGCCGCCGTCCCGGTCGGGCTCGCCGCGCTCGCCACCGGCTGGCGCGCCCTGCCCCTCGCCGGCGCCCTCGCCGCGCTCGCCACCGCCGGGCTCGGGCTCTACCACACCGGCGTCGAGCGGCACTGGTGGGCCGGCCCCTCGGCCTGTTCGGCGCAGCCGGTGGGCGGCCTGTCGGCGGAGGAGCTCCTCGACCAGATCATGAACGCGCCGCTGGTGCGCTGCGACGAGGTCGCCTGGGCCTTCGCCGGCCTCTCGATGGCCAGCTGGAACGCGCTCCTCTCGCTCGGCCTCGCCGGGCTCTGGCTCGCCGCCTGGCGGCGGCGGGACTGACGCGATGCCCGCCCCCCTGACCATCCGCCCCGTCGAGGCAAGCGACGAAGCGCGCTGGCGCGAGCTCTGGACGCAGTATCTCGCCTTCTACGGCACGACCCTTCCCGAGGCGGTCTACCGCAGCACCTTCGGGCGCATCCTCGCGCGCGAACGCCCCGGCCCCTTCGGCCTCCTCGCCCTCCGCGACGGGCAGGCGGTGGGCCTCGTCCACTACATCTTCCACCGCCACGGCTGGAAGATCGAGGATGTCTGCTACCTCCAGGACCTCTTCACCGATCCCGCCCACCGCGGCACCGGCGCCGGCCGCGCCCTGATCGCCGCGGTCTATGCCGAGGCCGACCGCATGGGCTGCCCCTCGGTCTACTGGCTGACGCAGGAATTCAACTATGCCGGGCGGATGCTCTATGACCGCGTCGGGGTGCGCACGCCCTTCATCCGCTACAACAGGCCGGGATAATCGCGCCGGGACGCGCAGAAATGGCTTTTTTTCGCCGCCGGCCCAAGGCAGTCTCCGCCGCCGAGAGGCAGGATAACGGGACCGACATGACCCGCATCGGACGACAGGCCCGGGGGGCGCCCCGCGGCGGCAGGGCGGCGCTCTGCGCCGGGACGGCCGGCCTCAGGGCGGGGCTTGCCGGCCTCGCCCTGGCCGCGCTCGCCGCCTGCGGCGGCCCCGGCCCCGGCGCGGGGTCCGGCGCGGGGTCCGGCGCGGGGTCCGGCGCGGCCGCCACCGCCACCCGCGCCGCCGCCCCCGCCGCCTTCGCCGCCGGCGCGCTCAGCTTCCCGCCCGAACGCGGCGCCCCGCCGCGGCGGTCGAACGCGCAGATGCAGGCCGATTTCATGGCCCTCGTCTTCCGCATGGAAAGCGGGCGCGAGGTGCCGGTCCTCACCCGCTTCGAGGGGCCGGTCACCGTCCGCCTCAGCGGCCGCGTGCCTCCCTTCGCCGAACGCGACCTCGACCGCCTGCTCGCCCGCCTGCGCGCCGAGGCCGGCATCGACATCACCCGCAGCGACCGCCCCGGCGCCGCGATCACCGTCGAGTTCGTGCCGCGCCGGGCGCTCCAGGCCTATGCGCCCACCGCCGCCTGCTTCGTCACCCCCGGCGTCTCCTCCTGGCGCGACTACCGCGGCGCCCGCCGCAGCGGCGCCACCGACTGGACCGCGCTCACCGTCCGCACCCGCGCCGCCGTCTTCATCCCCGACGACACCGGCCCGCAGGAGGTGCGCGACTGCCTGCACGAGGAACTGGCCCAGGGCCTCGGTCCGCTCAACGACCTCTACGAACTGCCCGATTCGGTCTTCAACGACGACAACATCAACGGCGTGCTGACCGGCTTCGACATGCTGATCCTGCGCGCCATCTATGCCCCCGAACTGCGCAGCGGGATGGGCCCGGACGCGGTGGCCCAACGCCTGCCCGCGCTCTTCGCGCGCCTCAACCCCGGCGGCGGCAGTGGCCCGCCGGAATGGCGGTCGCCCACCCCGCGCGCCTTCGCCGCGGCGCTCGACGGCGCCATCTCGCCGCGCGCGTCCGGCACCGAACGGCGCGGGGCGGCGCTGCGCGCCACCGCCATCGCCGACAGCGCCGGCTGGACCGACGCGCGCGCCGGCTTCGCCTGGTTCCTGCGCGGCCGGCTCGATTTCGGCAGCCGCCCGGAACCCGCCCTGCGCGCGCTCGAACGCGCCGACGCCATCTACGCCGCCAGCCCGCTGACGTCGGGCGCCCACCGCGCCCATGTCGCCATGCATCTGGCCGCCTTCGCGCTGACCCAGGGCCAGGCCGCCGCCGCCGAGGCCATCGCCGCCGCCGCCATGCCCGCCGCCGCCGAGTCGCGCAACGCCGCGCTGCTCGCCTCGCTGATGATGGTGCGGGCCGAGGCCCTGCGCCTCCAGGACCGCCCCGCCGAGGCCGAGGCCCAGCGCCGCGAGGCGGTCGCCTGGGCGCGCTACGGCATCGGCGACGAGGCCGCCATCCGCCGCCGCCTCGGCGACATCGGCGCGCTCTCCCCGCTCGGCCACGGGGGGGCGCGGTGATCGTCCTCGCCGGGATCCTCGCCGGCATCGCCTCCGGCTGGCTCAGCGCCGCCCGGCGCGGCGGCAACGGCAAGGACAAGGCGCAGTATGCCGCCGTCCACGCCATCATCGGCGCCATCCTCGGCCTCGTCCTGACCATCGTCATTGACCGCCTGACCCGTCCCTGAGACAACCGGCAGGGCCATGTTCCTGCCCTTTCTCGACGCGCTGCGCCGCCACGGCGTCCCGGTCTCCCTGCGGGAGCATCTGGCCTTCCTCGCCTGCCTGCGCGCCGGCCTCGGCGCGGGCGAGCCCGAGACGCTCTACCACCTCGCGCGCACCGCGCTGGTCAAGGACGAACGCCACCTCGACCGCTTCGACCGCGCCTTCGCCGAGTGTTTCGGCGGGCTCGACGCGATCCCCGCCGCCGCGCTCCTCGACATCGCGGGCCTGCCCCCCGACTGGCTCGAACGGCTGGCCGAGGGGCGGCTGACCGGGGCCGAGAAGGCCGCCATCGAGGCCCTCGGCGGGCTTGACGCCCTGCTCGACACGCTGCGCCGGCGCCTCGCCGAACAGCGCGGCCGCCACCAGGGCGGATCGAAGTGGATCGGCACCGCCGGAACCTCGCCCTTCGGCGCCTGGGGCTACAATCCCGAAGGCATCCGCATCGGCCAGACCGAAGGCCGCGAGGGCCGCGCCGTCAAGGTCTGGGACCGGCGCGACTTCCGCAATCTCGACGGCGATGCCGAACTCGGCACCCGCAACCTGCGCGTCGCCCTGCGCCGCCTGCGCGCCTGGGCGCGCGAGGGCGCGCCCGACGAGCTCGACCTCGACGGCACCATCCGCGCCACCGCCGAGCGCGGCTGGCTCGATGTCGTCACCCGGCCCGAGCGGCGCAACGCCGTGCGCGTGCTCCTCTTCCTCGATGCCGGCGGCTCGATGGACGCCCATGTCCGCATCGCCGAAGAGCTTTTTGCCGCCGCCCGCGCCGAATTCCGCAACCTCGAGACCTACTACTTCCACAACTGCCTCTACGAGGGCGTCTGGCGCGACAACCGCCGCCGCTGGGACGACCAGACCGCGACCGAGCACCTCCTGCGCAGTCACGGCCCCGCCTGGCGCGCGATCTTCGTCGGCGACGCGACGATGAGCCCCTACGAGATCACCCATCCCGGCGGCGCCAGCGAGCACTGGAACCGCGAACCCGGCGCCGCCTGGCTGGCCCGCGCGCTTGCCCAGTGGCCGCGCGCCGCCTGGCTGAACCCGGTGCCGCAGGCGGACTGGGCGGCGACGCCCTCGATCGGGATCATCCGCCAGATCTTCGGCGGGCGCATGTATCCCCTGACCCCGGCCGGGATCACCGCCGCCACGCGGGACATGCGATGACCGTCCTGCGCCACCATCCCTGGCTCGCCCTCGCCTTCGTCCTCGCACTCGGCCTGACCGCCTTCTTCGGCGTCCGCTTCGTGCGCCACGCGATCTACTGGTCCGACCCGGCGCACCGCAACGAACAGGTCGCGGGCTGGATGACGGTCGGCTACATCGCCCGCAGCTGGGGCCTCGACCCGCACGACATCGACGCCGAGGCCGGCCTGCCCCGCCCCGACCAGACGGCGACGGGCCGGCCGATGACGCTCCAGCAGATCGCCGACGAACGCGGCGTGCCGGTCGGCGAGGTCATCGCCGACGTCGAGGGCGCGATCGCGCGGCTCAGGCTGCGCGAGGCCGCGCAGGAGCTGTCGCCCTGAGGCCCGCGCGATGACCGAATGGGTCCTCGCCGCCGTTCCGGCCTACGGCCCCTGGCTCGTCGGGCTCGTCACCTTCCTGTCCTGCCTCGCCCTGCCGGTCCCGGCCTCGATCGTCATGCTCGTCGCCGGCGGCTTCGCCGCGGCGGGCGACATGGCGCTCTGGCAGGTCGCGCTGGCCGCGTTCGGCGGGGCGGTGCTCGGCGACCAGACCGGGTTCTGGGCCGCCCGCGCCGGCGGCGCGCCGCTGATCGCGCAGATCGCCCCCGACGGCCCGCGCGCCGCGGCGATCGCGCAGGCGCGCGCCTGGCTGGTGGCGAAGGGCCTGCTGGCGGTGTTCCTGACCCGCTGGCTCGTCTCGCCGCTCGGCCCCTACGCCAACTTCATCACCGGCGCGGCGCACTATCCCTGGGTGCCCTTCACCGCCGCCGGGGCGGCGGGCGAGGCGGTCTGGGTCGGCATCTATGTCGGCGCGGGCTACGCGCTCGGCGGCAATCTCGAGGCCGCGACCGCGCTCGCCGGCTCGGTCCTCGGCCTGCTCGCCGCCGGCACCGTTGCGCTAGGCCTCGGCTGGTGGCTCCTGCGACTCGCCCGGCGCGAGGGCGGCGCCTGAGGCCCTTTCCCCCCGCCCCCCGCGCCCCCATATCGCCCTGATGCTCAAGCTGACGCCCCTTCTCCTCGCCGTCCTCTACGGGATCGCCATGTGGCACTTCTCGGCCTGGCGTCTGCGAAGGGAGATGGACGCGAGGTCGGCGCCCCTCGCCGACCCCGCGCTCGGCCGGGTGCTCGGCCGGCTCGCCGCGGCGCTCGGCGTCCCCCGCATCCCGGTCCACATCTACGAGACCGAGGCGGTGAACGGGCTCGCCGCGCCCGACGGCCGCATCTTCCTGACCCGCGGCTTCTATCGCCGGTTCCGCGCCGGCGAGGTGACCGACGAGGAACTGGCCTCGGTCATCGCGCATGAACTCGGCCATGTCGCGCTCGGCCATTCGCGCCGGCGGATGATCGACTTCTCCGGCCAGAACGCCGTCCGCGTCCTGCTCGCCGGCATCCTCGGCCGCGTCCTGCCCGGCATCGGGGTCTGGCTCGCGGGGCTCGTCGCCTCGCTCCTCGCCGCGCGGCTGTCGCGGCAGGACGAATACGAGGCCGACGCCTATGCCTCGGCGCTGCTCATCCGGGCCGGGATCGGCACCGGCCCGCAGAAGTCGCTCTTCGCCCGGCTCGAGGGCCTGACCGGCGCCGGGGGCCGCGCCGCGCCGCCCGCCTGGCTGATGAGCCACCCCAGCGCGCAGGACCGCATCGCCGCGATCGAGGCGAACGAGGCGCGGTGGACGGGCACGCCCGGCGCCTGACCGGCGGGGCGGGACGGGACGGGACGGCGGGGCACGGGACGGCCGGGCCAGAGTCTGAACGAAAGCTTAACGGCCTCCGCAACCCGTTGATTTTCCTTGCTCCGCGGCCATGTCCCAGCGTGGGACACCCGCCCCGGCCCGGCCCGGCCCGGCCTCACAGCCCGAGCCGGCGGAACACCTCCGGCAGCGCCTCCGGGATGTCCTCGGCGATCAGCCCCGGCCCGAAGGCCAGCGCGCAGTCCACGTGCAGCCAGGCCGCCGTCTCCGCCGCCTGCATCGGCGCGAAGCCCCGCGCCAGGAGCCCGGCGACGAAGCCCGCCAGCACATCGCCCGACCCGGCGGTGGCCAGCCAGGGCGCCGCGCGGTCGCGGCAGGCGGCGCTGATGCTGCATCGCCCCCCGGGGTCGGCGATCACCGTATCCGGCCCCTTGAACAGCACCACGCAGCCCGCCCGCGCCGCCGCCTCCCGCGTCGCGTCCACCTTGGACCAGGCGGGGCCGCCTGTCGCCGGTTCCGCGAGCCTCGCCGCGATGTCGGGAAAGAGCCGCGCGAACTCGCCCCCGTGCGGGGTCAGCACGCAGCCGCCGTGCAGCGCCGCGAACAGGTCCGGCGCGCGCGCCAGATGGGTCAGGGCATCGGCGTCCAGCACCGCCGCCCGCCGCGCCGCCAGCGCCGCCGCCACCAGCCCCGCCGCCCGCGCGTCAAGCCCCAGCCCCGGCCCGAGGCAGAGCGCGCCGATCCGCCCGTCCGCCAGCACCGCCCGCAGGTCCTCCGCCGTCTCCACCGCGCGCAGCATCACCGCGTCGAGCCGCGCCGCGTGCTCGGCCATCGCCGCCGCCGGCGCCCCCAGCGTCACCAGCCCGGCGCCGATCCGCAGCGCCCCGCGCGCGGCCAGCCGTGCCGCCCCGCCCCTTCCCGGCGGCCCGGCAAGGACCAGCGCGTGCCCGTGGGCGTACTTGTGGCCCTCCGCCTTCGCCAGCCCGCCATGCGGGCGGGCCAGATCGGCGATCTCGTCGCCGCCGGCCCGCAGCCGCGCGTCCAGCGCCGCCGCAAGGCCGATGTCGGCCACCCGCAGCCGGCCGCACAGCCCCGCCGCGGGGGCGAGCACATGCCCGATCCGCAGCGTCTGGAAGGTTACCGTCAGGTCCACCGGCGCGCCGATGTAGCCCGAATCCGACCGGATGCGCCCGCTGTCGGCACAGAGGCCCGAGGGGATGTCCACCGCCACGATCCGGCACCGGCTGGCCTGCGCCATGCTCAAGAGGCCCCACACCCCCGGCGCGATGTCGCGAGTGAGGCCGCCGCCGAACATCGCATCCACCACCAGCGGGGCATCGGCCAGATCGCGCCAGTCGAGCGACAGCGCCGGGCGCGCCGCGCCCCCCCACCGGGCCGCCATCGCCTGCGCCTCCGGCGTGGCGGGCGGGGCAAGCGCGAACACCTCCACCGCCCAGCCGCGCGCCCGCAGCAGGCGCGCCACCACATAGCCGTCGCCGCCGTTGTTGCCGGGCCCGCACAGCACCACCGCCCGCTGCGGCCCCTCGGCCAGCGCGGGCCACTCCTCCATGACCGCCGCCACCACGCCCGCCCCGGCGCGCTCCATCAGCTCCAGCCCGGTCACTTCGCCTGAGGCGATGGCGGCGGCCTCGATGGCGCGCATCTGCGCGGCGGTCAGGCACGCGGTCATCGCGGACTCCGTGCGCGAACCGGCCCGGACCTGGGCGCTCCGCCCGGAACCCGGGGAGCGTCTGCCGGGTCCCGCCCCCGCGGCGCCCCGCCTGCGGACAGCACCGCGGCCCCGATCGCCCGCATCCGCGCCTCGGTCAGCAGTCCCGCCACGGCCCGCTCAGACGCGCATCCCCTGCAGCGTCACCTGCGCCGTGCCGCCGAGCGTGCCCCGCTGCAGGATGACATCGACGTAGAGGATCGTCCGCACCGCCCCCGGCAGCAGGACCGGCGTCGTCGTCTGGCCCGCCCGCAGCGTCTGCCCGACCCGCAGGCGCGAGGTCTGGCCGTCGGTGAAGCGGACCTGGAACTCGCGCACCGTCACCGTGTTGCCCGTGGCCACGGCGCGCAGCGCGGTGAACAGCCCCGCCGTCGGCAGCACCGTGAAGCGCACGCTCTCGGTGAACAGGCTGATCTGCTGCGACCCGAGGTTCACCCACTGGCCGCCGACCGTGACCGGCGCACAGCCCGCCGCCGCCAGCGCCCCCGCAACGAAACCGCGCCGTCCGATCATCGCCATCCTCCCTGCCCGCCCGGGTCCGCCCCGTGCCGCGGCCAGCCTAGCCCAGCCGCGGGCGCCTGTCGCGGCAAACCTCCATTCTCCGGTTGCACAAATCCGGTGCAGTCTGCACAGATTCCGCACAGGCCCTGCCGATTCCGCCAGCCGCGCGGCGGGGCCGGCCCGCGGGGCTTGTGAGCATCGCGCCGGTATGGTCAGAGGGCGCGGCTGGCCGGTCATCCGGCCGGTCCGGGGAGGTGCGGCAAGCCCATGAAGAAGATCGAAGCCATCATCAAGCCCTTCAAGCTCGACGAGGTGAAGGAGGCATTGCAGGAGGCCGGAATCCAGGGCCTCTCGGTCATCGAGGTCAAGGGATTCGGCCGCCAGAAGGGCCACACCGAGCTCTACCGCGGCGCCGAATATGTCGTCGATTTCCTGCCCAAGGTGAAGATCGAGGTCGTCCTGCCGGACGATCAGGTCGATGCCGCCATCGACGCCATCGTCGCCGCCGCCCGGACCGACAAGATCGGCGACGGCAAGATATTCGTCTCGACGGTCGAACGCGCCATCCGCATCCGGACCGGCGAGACCGACGACGACGCACTCTGAACACAGGACCGCCGGGCGCGGCCCGGCCGAAGGACAGCGAAAGGAATTTCCCGGATGACCAGGAAGGACGTTCTGAAACTGATGAAGGACGAGGAGGTCGCCTATGTCGACATCCGCTTCGCCGACCCGCGGGGCAAGCTTCAGCACGTGACGCTGATGGCCGACCTCGTGGACGAGGACTTCTTCGAGGAAGGCTTCATGTTCGACGGCTCCTCGATCGCCGGCTGGAAGTCGATCGACCAGTCCGACATGAAGCTGATCCCCGACCCGGCCTCGGCCTACATCGACCCCTTCTATGCCGAAAAGACGCTCTGCGTGCACTGCAACGTCGTCGAGCCCGACACCAACGAACCCTATTCGCGCTGCCCGCGCTCGACCGCGGTCAAGGCCGAGGCCTACCTGAAGTCCTCCGGCATCGGTGACGCGGCCTATTTCGGCCCCGAGGCCGAATTCTTCATCTTCGACGACGTGCGCTATTCGGTGACGCCCGCCAAGGTCGCCTACCAGATCGACGCGGCGGCGGCGGCCTGGAACACCGACACCGAATACGAGATGGGCAACCAGGCCCACCGCGCCGGCCACAAGGGCGGCTACTTCCCGGTGAACCCGGTGGACGAGGCGCAGGACCTGCGCTCCGAGATGCTCTCGACGATGAAGCGCATGGGCATGAAGGTGGACAAGCACCACCACGAGGTCGCCACCTGCCAGCACGAGCTGGGCCTCGTCTTCGGCACGCTCACCGCCCAGGCCGACAACATCCTGAAATACAAGTACGTCATCCAGAACGTGGCCCAGGCCTACGGCAAGACCGTGACCTTCATGCCGAAGCCGATGAAGGGCGACAACGGCTCGGGGATGCATGTCAACATGTCGATCTGGAAGGGCGGCAAGCCGCTCTTCGCGGGCGACAAGTATGCCGACCTCTCGCAGGAGGCGCTGTGGTTCATCGGCGGCATCCTCAAGCACGCCAAGGCGCTGAACGCGCTCACGAACCCCGGCACCAACAGCTACAAGCGGCTGATCCCCGGCTTCGAGGCGCCGGTGCTGCGCGCCTACTCGGCCCGCAACCGCTCGGGCTGCGTGCGGATCCCGTGGACGGAATCGCCCAAGGCCAAGCGGGTCGAGGCGCGCTTCCCCGATCCCTCGGCCAACCCCTACCTCGCCTTCTCGGCGCTCCTGATGGCCGGCATCGACGGGATCAGGAACAAGATCGATCCCGGCCCGGCCTCGGACAAGGACCTCTACGACCTGCCGCCCGAGGAACTGGCCGAGATCCCGACCGTCTGCGGCAGCCTGCGCGAGGCGCTCGAGGAGCTTGAGAAGGACCACGACTTCCTGCTCGCGGGAGACGTGTTCACCCGCGACCAGCTCGAGGGCTACATGGCGCTCAAGTGGGAGGAGGTCTACGCCTACGAACACACGCCGCATCCGGTCGAGTACCAGATGTACTATTCCTGCTGACCCGCAGGGCGGCAGCAACGCGGCCGACGGACAGGGGCGCCCCCTCGGGGCGCCCCTTTTCCGTCTCCGTCCGGGCAACCGGGCGGCCCGGCACCGCTCCCGGTCCCGGTTCCGCGCCGCCGGCCCTTGACGGCTTGGGACATCGCGCCATCCTTGCCGGGACCAAACCGGAAGGACATTCCCTGCCCCGCACCATCGCCCTCTTCGGCGCCACCGGCCGCGCCGGCGGCCGGGTCCTCGCCCGGCTCCTCGCCGGCGGTGATGGCGTCCGCGCCCTCGCCCGCGACCCCGCCCGCCTCAGCCCGGCTCCCGGCCTGACCGTCCTCGCCGGCGATGCCGGCGACCCCGCCGCCGTCGCCGCCACCCTGGAGGGCGCCGATGCGGCCATCTCCTGCCTCGGCATGACCGACATCACGCGGCCCTCGACGCAGTTCTCCGATGCCGTCAGGACGATCGTCGCCGCGCTCCGGGCGCGGGGCCCCCGCCGCTTCGTGATGATCGCCGGAGCGGGCACCCTGCCCCATCCCGAGGGCGGCTTCCGCGCCGACCGCGGCACCCCCGCGGCCTTCGCCAACGTCGTCGCCGAACACCTGCGCAACTTCGCCACGCTCGACGCCTCCGGCCTCGACTGGACGCTCCTCTGCCCCGGCAACCTGATCGAAGGCGCGGCGCGGGGCCACGAGACGAAGATCGGCGACTGGCCCGGCCAGCCCGGCCGGCCGACCACCTATGAGGACCTCGGCGCCGCGCTCGTCGGCGCGCTCGACCGGCCCGACTGGATCGGCCAGCGCATCGGCATCGCCTCGCTCTGAGCTTCCTTCCCCCGCCGCTGACGCGATTGTCATCGCCCGGCGCGAAATGACGCGCCTTGGCCGCAATTCGGCCCGAAACCCCCGCCAGATTTCCCCCCGGTGACGGGATTGCGCGACTCTGCGCGCAGGGAGATTTGAGATGACGGATTCAGCGGCGCGCATCGGAGCCACCCTCTTCTTCCGCCGCGTGCCGGCCCTTCCCCCCGACCTCGTCCCCGCCATCGTCACCGCGCTCGGCCGCTTCGGCCACAGCATCGCCCGCATCGAGCCCGAGGGAAGCGAGGCGCACCGCTTCGAGGCCCGGGGCTTCACCCTGCGCCTCGCCCTCTGCCCCGAGCCGGCCGATCCCGCGCCCTTCGCCGCGATGCTGACGGATTCCTTCACCGCGGTCCGCCCCAACGACTACCGCGGCCCGCTCGCCGCGCACCGGGCGACGGTCGCCCTGACGCTCGACCCCGCCGCCGCGCTCGGCAGGGCCGACGCCGTGCGCGCCGCCCATGCCGCGCTCGCCGCCTGCCTGCGCCGGCTGCGGCCCGACCTCGTCGCCTGGGGGCCGAACGCGACCCTCTTCCTGCCCGCCGAGATCCCGCCCGCCGATCCGGCCGTGTTCCCCGCCAGCCTCGTCCTGCGCCCCGAGATCCGCATCGCCTCCGCCGATCCGGCCGGCCGGCGCCGGCACGGCTTCGTCGCCGGCAATGCCGAGACCTGGTTCGGCAAGGCCGTGGTGGTCGAGCCGACGACCGTGCCCCTGCCCGAGACGCTCGCCTTCGTCGATCTCTGCCTGATCGCGCGCATGAGCGGCGAAGACATCCTCGCCCGCCCGGCGACGATGCAGGTCACCGACACGCTTGCCGTCACCATCCGCCACCAGCCGCCGGGCCGGGTCTTCCCGGACGGGCACATCGCGCTCTCGTTCCATTCCACCGGCGACCGCATCCGCATCCGCCCGCCGGCGATGCCTGCCGCGCCGCCGCGCCCGGCGGCGCTGGCCGCCTCGCCGCCCGCCGCCCGCGCCGCCGCCCGTCCCGCCGCCCGCCGCTGAGCCGCCCCGGCGAGGGCGCGAACCGGCCGGCCGGCGTCGCGCCCGGGCATGACGCCGGCCCCGGCGCGCGCTATCCCCGCCCGGAACGGGGACCGCCATGACCGCGCATTACGCAGACCGCCGCAAGATCGACCCCAGCCGCGGGGCGAGGCTCGGCGACGGCACGCCCAACGACAACGACCGCGTCGAGATCGGCCCGACCCAGCTTGCCTTCCGCGAATGGGAAGAAGCCGGCCTCGAACTGCCCGATCTCGCGGCGATGCGCCGCTACCGCTGGCAGCGGCTCACCGACGCCATCGTCGCTCGCGGCTATGGCGGGCTGCTGATGTTCGACCCGCTCAACATCCGCTACGCCACCGACACCACCAACATGCAGATCTGGAACACCCACAACCCGTTCCGGGCCTGCCTGCTCTGCGCCGACGGGCACATGGTGATGTGGGAATACAAGAACGCGCCCTTCCTGGTGGGGTTCAACCCGCTGGTGCGGGAGCTGCGCTCGGGCGCCACCTTCTTCTACAACTCGACCGGCGACCGCGGCGAGGAGGCCGCCCATGGCTTCGCCGCCCAGGTGGACGAGGTGATGCGCGCCCATGCCGGGACCGAGCGCCGCCTCGCCGTGGACAAGATCATGGTCCACGGCCTGCGCGCGCTGGAACGGAAAGGCTTCGTGGTCATGGAGGGCGAGGAGGTCACCGAGCGCGCCCGCGCGGTGAAGGGCCCCGACGAGATCCGCGCCATGCGCTGCGCCCATCACGCCTGCGAAAGCGCCATCGCCGAGATGGAGGCCTTCACCCGCGCCAACGTGCCCTCGGGCACCGTGTCCGAGGACGCGATCTGGGCCGAACTCCATGCCGGCAACATCCGCCGCGGCGGCGAATGGATCGAGACGCGGCTGCTCGCCTCCGGCCCGCGCACCAATCCGTGGTTCCAGGAATGCGGGCCGCGCATCGTCCGCAACAACGAGATCGTGGCCTTCGACACCGACCTGATCGGCGCCTACGGCTTCTGCATCGACATCAGCCGCACCTGGTGGGTGGGCGACGCGCGGCCCGGCAACGCGATGATCGCCGCCTTCCACCACGCGCTCGACCACATCCGCGAGAACATGGCGATGCTGAAGCCCGGCGTGACCGTCGAGGAACTGGTCTTCGGCGGCCACCAGCTCGCCCCCCAGTACTGGGCGCAGAAATATTCCTGCAAGATGCACGGGGTCGGCCTCTGCGACGAATGGCCCTACGTCACCTATCCCGACGGCTGGGTGCCCGGCGCCTTCGACGTGGCGCTCGAACCCGGCAACGTCCTCTGCGTCGAGGCGCTGGTCTCGCCCGAGGGCGGCGACTTCTCGATCAAGCTCGAGGAACAGGTCCTGATCACCGAGACCGGGCACGAGAACCTGACCCGCTATCCCTTCGACCCGCGGCTGACGGGCTGACGCTGCGGGCCGCCGGCCGCGCCCCGCTCAGGGCCCGGCCGGACCGGCGCCGCCCGCCCGCAGCGCCCGCCATTCGTCCAGCGCGGCATTGCCGTCGGCGGCGGCCTGCGGGACCGGCCCGCCCGGCTCGCCCCCCGCCGGCGCCCGCTGCCCCTTCGGCGGACGCATGCGGAAGTAATGCGCCTCGCGCGCGCCGAAGTAGAACCCCACGATCGCCGCCAGCAGCCACCACAGCGGCTCGGGCACATGGGCAAGCCCCTGCATCCGCAGCGCGAACCCCGCCGGATCGGCCATCGCATAGACGAACAGCCCCAGCGTCCCGAAGGCCAGGAAGGGCCGCGGCAGCCGGTTCAGCCCGTTCACGAAACTGTCGAACCACCCGACGCGGCCGTGGCGGAACTCCTCGCCGTATTCGTCGAGCGCCGCCGTGTAGGCCTCGTGCGCGGCCTGCATCTTCTTCGTCGCGTTGGGCACGAAGACCTCGGCCAGGCCCGCCGCCGCCTCGCCCGCCGCGCGGACCCCGCCCGCGCCGAGGATCGCCGGAATCACGCCCATGCCGCCACCCGGGCGCGGTGCTCGGCCTCCGTCAGGTGGAACCGCGGCGAGATGAACTCCTCCGCCCGGGTGATCCAGCCGCCCTTGCCGCCGTCGCGCCGCCGCGCGTACTTGCGCGAGGCCGGCCGGCGGTCCGCCAGCGCATAGTAGTAGTTGCGCCGCGCGATCCCGTAGGCATCGACCAGAAGCTCCCCCGCCGCCTTCCAGACGGCATCGGCGGCGCGCACCGTCATCGGCCCGATCACGCCGTCGTCGGCGACCTCCTCGCCCATCTCCGACAGCACGCGCTGGAGGATGCGCACCGCATTGGCGCCGGCGTTGACATACATGTCGAAGACCGGGGGTTGAAGCGCCGCGGGCAGGCTGTTCAGCCGCGGCCGCCGCCAGTAGTACTCGACGAAGATCGCCGCGGCCTGTGCCTCGGTCAGGGCGCGCAGGTCGTCGCGGCCGGTCCGCCCGTCCCCGGTCAGGTCGATCCCCAGCCGCCGCATCGTCGCCAGCGTCACGCCGTGCTTGGTCGCCCCGCCCGGATCGTCCGGGTCGTCCACATAGCCGCCCTCGCGGCGCACGATCTCCCTCGCGATGTCCTCGACACTCCGCATCCGCACCTCCGGCACCGGCAAGCCGGGGCACGCTGCGCGCGGAAGGGTTAATTGGTTGCAGGCGCGGCGTCCGCTCCCTGCGCGGGATCGACATAGACGCCCTGCGCCTTCAGCGCCTCGATCACTTCCTTGGGCATGTAGCTCTCGTCATGCCGGGCAAGGATCTCGCTGGCGACGAAGGTTCCGCCCTCCATCCGCCCGGTCGCCACCACGCCCTGGCCCTCGCCGAAGAGGTCGGGCAGCACGCCGACATAGCTGACGGGAACCGAGGCGTTCATGTCGGTGACACGGAAGGTGATCGCCTCGCCTTCGCCGCGCACGAGGCTGCCCTCCTCGACCAGCCCGCCGATGCGGAAGACCTCGCCGGGCGCCGGGGCGGCCTCGGCGACCTGGGTGGGCGAGCGGAAGAAGTTGATCCCGTCGCGCAGCGCATAGCCGATCAGGCCGGTCGCCGCGGCCAGCATCACCGCAGCCAGGGCGATGATCTGGATTCTCCGGCGTTTCTTCAGCGTTTTCATGACATTGCCGCCGCTTCCTCGGGTTTCACGGGAACACCGGGGCCAGCATCAGCCCGGCCGTCTCGTACAGGCCCAGCATCAGGTTGGCGTTCTGGATCGCCTGCCCGGAGGAGCCCTTGGTCAGGTTGTCCAGCGCCGATTCCACCACCGCCCGTCCGGGGATGCGGTCGCCGGTGACGCCGAGATGGACGAAGTTCGACCCCGCCACCGAGCGCGTCGAGGGCAGCGTGCCGAAGGGCAGGACATGCAGGAACGGCTCGCCGGCATAGCGCGCGGCAAGGGTGGCGTGGATCTCCTGCGGGTCGCCCTCGACATAGGCGGTCATCAGGATGCCGCGGTTCATCGGCAGCAGGTGCGGCGTGAACTGCACCCGCACCGGCCGGCCCGCGGCCTTCGAGAATTCCTGGTCGAACTCGCCGAGGTGCCGGTGCGTCCCGCCCGCCGCATAGGCATGGGTCCCGCCCGACAGCTCGGCGTGAAGGAGGTTCTCCTTCAGGCTCCGCCCCGCCCCCGACACGCCCGCCTTGAGGTCCAGCACGATCCGGTCCGGGTCGATCACGCCGGCCGCGAGCAGGGGCAGCACCGCGTACATCCCCGCCGCCGCGTTGCAGCCCGTCCCGGCGACCAGCCGCGCCGCGCGGATCTCCGCGCGGTAGAACTCGGTCAGGCCATAGACCGCCCCGGCCTGAAGCTCGGGCGCCGCATGGGGCTTGCCGTACCACTGCGCATAGGCCTCCGGGTCGCGCAGCCGGAAATCCGCGCTCAGGTCCACCACCTTCAGCCCGCGCGGCAGGTCGCGGATCACCGCCTGGCTCGTCGCATGGGGCAGCGCGCAGAAGCAGAGGTCCACCCCGGCGAAGTCGATGTCCTCGATCCGCGTCAGCGCCGGCAGGTCGAGATGGGCAAGGAAGGGAAAGACCTCCCCCATCGCCATCCCGGCCTTGCGGTCGCCCGACAGCGCCCGGATCCGCAGCCCCGGATGCGTCGCGATCAGGCGCACGAGTTCGGCCCCGGTATAGCCGGAGGCGCCGAGGATGGCGACGGAACGGGTCATGGCAGGCTCCGCTGGGCTGGCGACGCGCGGTCTTTAGGGCATGGGCGCGCCGGCGACAATGCCGCGCGCGCCGCTCAGTCCAGGGGATAGGCCGCAAGCTCGCGGTAGGCGCGCCCCGCCTTCGCCGGGTCGGACCGCATCAGCGAGAAGGACCGCGCCACAAAGGATCCCGGCCGCGCCGCCCCCTGCGCGGCCAGAAAGCCGGCCAGCCGCGCCGCCTCGTCGGGCGTCGGGCCGCCGGCGCCGAATCGCGCCAGCGTCACATGGGGGCGGAATCGCTGCCGGTCCGGCCGCAGCCCGGCCAGATGCGCCGCCCCCAGCACCTTGCGGTTCAGCGCCGCAAGCCCCGGGCCCGCGGCGACCTCCGCCGCCAGCACCGACGGCACCCGCCCGCCCAGCGTCACGAGGCCCTCGAACGCCACCTCCGCCGGCCCGCCCCGGATCCGCGACAGCTCCTCGTGCAGCGCCTCCGCCGCGCCCTCCGCGACCTCGCCCAGGAAGGCCAGCGTCAGGTGCAGGTTCTCCGCCGGCACCAGCCGCCCGGCCGGGATGCGCGCCTGAAGCGCGCCAAGCGCCGCGGCGATCCGCCCGGGCAGGAGAATGGCGACGAACAGGCGCATCGCTCCGGCGCCGCCCCCCTTTCCTGCCCCGCCCCGCGGCGCCCGGCAGGCTAGCCCGGCCGCCCGCCCGCGGCAACCGCCTCAGCCGGCCGCGGCGGCGGGCGCCCGCCACGCCCCGGTGGCGACGAAGCGCCGCGTCAGCCACCACATCGCGACGACGAGGAGGATCGCGGCATAGCCGTCCACCGCGTAGTGATAGCCGGTCAGGACCGACAGGAACAGGATCGCGCCGACCATCAGCACCGCGAAGGGAAGCGTCACCGGCCAGCGCTTGGCGGCATAGAAGCCGATCAGCGCGGCCATCGCGACGTGCACGCTGGGAAAGGCCGAGATCCCCGAGGCGAAGGCAAGGCTGCCGCTGCCCAGATGCCGGGCGAGATAGTCCTGGCTCGCCCCGATCATCGTTCCAGTCAGGCCGGAGGATTCCAGCGCCTCGTGCAGGCCGGCGAAGTCGTCCGTCCCGTAGGCGCGCCCGGCAAAGACCGGCCCGACCGAGGACCCGGCCACGGCAAGCAGGTTCCCGATCACGATCCAGACCATGACGTAGAGGATCAGGAAGCGCTCCGCCCGCGCCCGGTCGGGATCGCCGACCGCAAGGACCAGCGGAAACAGGATCACCATCGCCGTCCAGGCGGTGAAATAGACGACCGAGGCGAGGTGCGCGTCGCTGCCCGCGAAGGCCGCGTGCGCCAGCCGCCAGGGCTCGGCGCCGCCATGCAGCCAGCGGTCGGCCGCGGCGAGCCAGGGATCGGCGTAGAAGGGGACGAAATCGGGGATCAACACCTTCATCACCGAAAAGGCCACCTGCAGGAACAGGATGCCGCCCAGCCCGTAGGCAAGATCCTCGACCTGCCCCGTCAGCTGCTGCCGCCCCGCGACGGCCAGCGCCGCCACCGCCGGAACCGCCAGCCACAGCGACAGCGCCGACAGCTTCGTCACGAAGACCAGCGTCGCGGCGATGCCCTCGGCCACGCGGTCCGACGACAGGTGGCCCAGCGCCGCCGCGACCAGCATCGCCACCGCGAAGTAGATCACCGACAGCCGGAAGAACGTCCTCATCGCCGCCCGCTCCCGCGGCGCCGGCCAAGGGCCGGGGCCACCCGTTCCCCCGTTTTCACCGCGACAATCCGGCAGAAATTGGGCGGCCGGCGCGACAGATCGTTACAATCCGCAGGGGGCCGCGCCCCCTGCGCCCCGCCCTCCCCCGGCCCCCGTGCCCGCCCGCGGGCGGGCGGCTCAGGCCGCCTCGAAGCGGATCGGCCGCTTCAGGAACTGCGTCGCCTTCGACGACACGTTGCCTGGCTCGCCCGTGGTCAGGAACCGCGACCGCGTGCCGGGGCCCAGCATCTCCGGCCGCCGCGCCAGATAGTCGGCAAGGCTCTCGGCCACCAGACCGGGCTGCGAGATGACCCGGACCCCGGGGCCCAGCGCGGCCCGGAACGCCCCTTCCACCAGCGGATAATGCGTGCAGCCCAGCACCGCCGCCTCGGGCGCGGGCATCCGCCGCTTCAGGCTCTCGACATGGCTCCTGACCAGCGCCTCGGCCAGGATCTCGTCGCCGAGTTCGATCGCGTCCACGACGCCGGCGCAGGGCTGGGCCTCGACATCGACTCCGATCGCGCGAAAGGCCAGCTCGCGCTGGAAGGCGCGGCTGGCCACCGTCGCCGGCGTGGCGAACAGCGCCACATGCTTGACCGCCACCTCGCGCGGCGGCGAATTGTCGCCCCATCGCCGTTCGGTCAGCGCCTCGATCAGCGGCACGAAGACGCCGAGCACCCGCTTGTCGGGCGGCACCCAGGTCTCCTGCATCCGCTTCAGCGCCGCCGCCGAGGCGGTGTTGCAGGCCAGCACGACAAGGTTGCAGCCCTCGGCCCACAGCCGCTCGACCCCCGCGCAGGTCAGGCGGAAGATGTCGTCGGCGTCGCGCACGCCATAGGGTGCGTGGGCGTTGTCGCCGTAATAGACGAAGGGCACCTCCGGCAGCCGCTTCGTCACGGCGTCCAGCACCGTCAGCCCGCCCAGCCCGCTGTCGAAGATGCCGACCGCCATGCCCGCCGCCCTCTTTCCGGGCGGCACCGCGTCACGCCCGGTAACGTTCCTCGAACTCGTAGCCGAGCGCATCCCAGCGCAGCGGCCGCGGGGACAAGGCATACGTTGACTGCCGCAGGTAGTCCATCATCGCCTTGGGGTCGCCGCGGCGCGCGGCCAGTTCCGCCTGCGGCAGCGGCCGCCCGACGGCGATTCGCACCGGCTCGTCCACGCGGGCGCGGAACTCGTTGATAAGCAGGGCGAGGCGCAAGGTGTAGTTGACGTGGCTCGCGATCTGCCACAGCCGGCTGTTGTGGCCCTCGAAGAAGATCGGCACCACCGCCGCATCCGACCGCGCGATCATCTTGGCGGTGAAGTTGCGCCATTGCGGGTCCATCGGCCGGCCGAAGGGCTTGGGCGCCGTCGCCACGGTGCCGCCGGGAAAGACGCCGATCGCCCCGCCCCCGGCCAGATAGGCCAGCGCCTGCCGCCGCGTCTCCAGGTTCTGCGTCACCGCCTCCTTCGTCTCGTCGAAGTTGATCGGCAGGATGACGCGGTTCAGCGCCTCGGCCTTGCGGAAGACGCGATGCGCGAGGATGCGGAAGTCGCCGCGCAGCCGCGACAGGATGTGCCCCATCATCAGCCCGTCGAGGATGCCGTAGGGATGGTTGGCCACCACCACCAGCGGCCCCTCGGCGGGCAGGTCATCGAGGCTGCCGCGCACGACGTCCAGCGTCAGGCCGTAGCGTTCGACGATCACCTGCCAGAAGTCGCGGCCCTGCGCGACCTCCGCCTCGTAGCCCTCGGCGCGCCGGATCAGCCCGATGCGCCCGGTCAGGTTCTCCACCACCCGGACGACCGCGCGCCCGGATCTCGACTTTGCCGAGGACGCATAGCTCACGTCCCGCGTCACCGCTCTCTGCATCTGCCGCCCTGAACCGCCCGTGCACGGAACCGCCTGCGCCCGAAGGCTAGCGTCGCCGCGTTACAGGACGGATTCGGGATCGTGACCGGAACGTGACAGCGTGTGCGCCGGGCCACGCCGGCGGGGTCTCCGGCCTCACCCCCTGTTTGTTTTTGCACGCCGACCTATGTATGCAACGCAAGGCGGACGAAAGGGCCGGGCCGGTGATGGACTGGGACAAGCTGCGCATCTTCCACCAGGTCGCTTCGGCGGGCAGCCTGACCCATGCCGGCGAGGCGCTGCGCCTGTCGCAGTCGGCGGTCAGCCGGCAGATCCGCGCGCTCGAGGAATCGCTCAACACCACGCTCTTCCACCGCCATGCCCGCGGGCTGATCCTGACCGAACAGGGGGAACTGCTCTACGACGCGACGGCGGCGATGAACAAGCGGCTCGAAACCGCCGCGGCGCGCATCCGCGACAGCGAGGAGGAGGTGCTGGGCGAGCTCCGCGTCACCACGACGACGGGCTTCGGCACGCTCTGGCTGGCGCCGCGCCTGCCCAAGCTCTACGAGAAGTATCCCGACCTCAAGATCGACCTGATGCTGGAAGAGCGCGTGCTCGACCTGCCGATGCGCGAGGCCGACGTGGCGATCCGCATGAAGGAGCCCTCGCAGGCCGACCTCATCCGCCGCCGGCTGATGAACATCCGCATGCGCCTCTACGCGACCGAGGACTATCTCGCCCAGCGCGGCACGCCGCGCCGCCTGCCGGACATCGCCGGCCACCGCCTGATCTCGCAGAGCCCCTCGACGCCGCAGGTCGCCGCCGGGGCGACGCTGGTGCAGAGCCTGATGGAATACGACATCCCCTCGACGCTGCACGTGAACAACTACTTCGGCGTGCTCCAGGGCGTGCTCAACCACCTCGGCATCGGCGTCCTGCCCGACTACATCACCGACGATTTCCCGAATCTCGTCCGCGTCCTGCCCGACATCGAATCGGCCGAGGTGCCGGTCTTCCTCGCCTACCCCGAGGAGCTGCGCCAGTCCAAGCGCGTCGCCGCCTTCCGCGACTTCGTCACCGAGGAGATCATGGCCTACCGCCGCCGCCAGGCGCCCGACATCTATTCCTGACCTTCGCGGCCGCGTGGCGCCGGCTTCTCAACCATACGTTGCACTGCGACATGTTCGCAACGCATGGCGGCCATGATGCAGGTGCGGCATGTTCGATCTTGTATGATTCGCGTCCTGCACATAAATCAGGCGCGAGGGCAGCAGTCGAAGCACTTCCTGCTTCCCTCTACCTCCCTGTTGGACTTCGGCCGAGCTTGTCTCGGCCTTTTTTTTGCTCAATCGATTGCAGGCGCGCCGTTCCGGCCCCCGCCCGCCCCCGCCGCACCGCCCCGCCGGCCCTTCCGCGCCCGCGCCACTTGCCCTAAGAGGGCCGCGCAGCAGGAGCCGCGGGGACAGGATGCAGGAACCCAGGATCACGCCCGATCTCGTCGCCGCCCACGGCCTCCGGCCCGAGGAATACGACCGCCTCCTCGCCATCCTCGGGCGCGAGCCGAGCTTCACCGAGCTCGGCATCGTCTCGGCGATGTGGAACGAGCACTGCTCCTACAAGTCGTCGAAGAAATGGCTGCGCACGCTGCCCACCACCGGCCCGCAGGTCATCTGCGGTCCCGGCGAGAATGCCGGCGTGGTGGACATCGGCGACGGCCAGGCGGTGGTGTTCAAGATGGAAAGCCACAACCACCCCTCCTACATCGAGCCCTACCAGGGCGCGGCCACCGGCGTCGGCGGCATCCTGCGCGACGTCTTCACCATGGGCGCGCGCCCCGTCGCGGCGATGAACGCGCTCAGCTTCGGCGCGCCCGACCATCCCAAGACCCGCCATCTGGTGAAGGGCGTCGTCGAGGGCATCGGCGGCTACGGCAACGCCTTCGGCGTGCCGACCGTGGGCGGCGAGGTCCGCTTCCACCGCAGCTACAACGGCAACTGCCTCGTCAACGCCTTCGCCGCCGGCATCGCCGATGCCGGCCGCATCTTCTATTCGAAGGCCTCGGGCGTGGGCATGCCGGTCGTCTATCTCGGCGCCCGGACGGGGCGCGACGGCGTCGGCGGGGCGACCATGGCCTCGGCCGAGTTCGACGCCTCGATCGAGGAGAAGCGCCCCACCGTCCAGGTCGGCGACCCCTTCACCGAGAAGCGCCTGCTCGAGGCCTGCCTCGAACTGATGGCCTCCGACAGCGTGATCTCGATCCAGGACATGGGCGCCGCCGGCCTCACCTGCTCGGCCGTCGAGATGGGCGACAAGGGCGGCCTCGGCATCCGGCTCGAACTCGACCGCGTGCCCCAGCGCGAAACCGGCATGACCGCCTACGAGATGATGCTCTCCGAAAGCCAGGAGAGGATGCTCATGGTGCTCAAGCCCGAGAAGGAGGCCGAGGCGAAGGCGATCTTCGACAAGTGGGATCTCGACTTCGCCGTCATCGGCCACACCATCGCCGAGGACCGCTTCCTGATCCTGCACGGCAACGAGGTCAAGGCCGACCTGCCCTTGTCGAAACTCTCCTCCGCGGCGCCCGAATACGACCGGCCCTGGGTCGCCCCGCCCGCCCCGCCGCCCCTGCCCGCGATCCCGCCGATCGCGCCCCTCGCCGCGCTCCGGGCGCTGATCGGCGCGCCGTCCTATGCAGGCAAGGCCTGGGTCTGGGAACAGTATGACAGCCAGGTCATGGCCGACACGCTGCGCACCCCCGGCCTCGGCGCCGGCGTGGTCCGCGTCCACGGCACCGGCAAGGCGCTCGCCTTCACCTCCGACGTGACGCCCCGCTACGTCCGGGCCGACCCCGTCGAGGGCGGCCGGCAGGCCGTCGCCGAGGCCTGGCGCAACCTCGTCGCCGTGGGCGCCCGGCCGCTGGCGGCGACCGACAACCTGAACTTCGGCAATCCCGAAAAGCCCGAGATCATGGGCCAGCTCGTCGGCGCCATCCGCGGCATCGGCGAGGCCTGCCGCGCCCTCGACTTCCCGATCGTGTCGGGCAATGTCAGCCTCTACAACGAAACCGACGGGGCGGCGATCCTGCCCACGCCCACGATCGGCGGCGTCGGCCTGATCGCCGATGCGCGCGAGCTGACCGGCGCGCTGCCGCGGCCGGGCGATCTCGCCCTCGTCATCGGCGCGACGGCGGGCCATCTCGGCCAGTCGGCGCTCCTCGCCGAGGCCTTCGGGATCGAGGCCGGGCCGCCCCCCGCGGTGGACCTCGCCGCCGAACGCCGCAACGGAGAGTTCCTCTTGCGCCACCGCGCCCTCGTCACCGCCGCCACCGACCTCTCCGACGGCGGCCTTGCGCTTGCGGCCTTCGAGATGGCGGCCAATGCCGGAATCGGCGTCACGCTCGACACGGGCGACATCGCGCAGCTCTTCGGCGAGGATCAGGCCCGCTATCTCGTCGCCGCGGACGCGGACCGGGCCGCGGCGCTCCTCGCCGCGGGGCGCGAGGCCGGCGTGCCCGTCGCCGTCGCCGGCCGCTTCGGCGGGGATCGCGTCAGCCTCGGCGGCGACAGCGCGCCGCTTGCCGATCTCGACCGCCTCTGGCGGACGGCCTTCGCAGCCGCGCTCGGGCTCGACTAGGGCGCCGCGCGGACGGGCGCGGGACGGCTCGCGCGGGGGCGCGTCCCCCCGTCCGCCCGGCTCAGTCCTCCTCGACGATCCGCCACTCGCTGTGCAGCGTCGCCGTCCCCCGGAACATCGCGCTCGCCGAACAGTATTTCTCCTCGCTCAGCCGGATCGCCCGCTCGACCGCGGCGGGCTTCAGCCCGCGCCCGCGCAGCGTGAAGGTGAGCGTCACGCGGGTGAAGACCTTCGGGTCCTCGGCCGCGCGGTCGGCGTCAAGCTCGACCTCGCAGCCCGTCACCTTCTCCCGCGCCTTCTCGAGGATCATCACCACGTCAAAGGCCGTGCAGCCGCCCAGCCCCAGCAGCAGCATCTCCATCGGCCTCACGCCGATGTTGCGGCCGCCCGCCTCCGGTGCCCCGTCCATCACCACGGCATGGCCCGAACCCGATTCGCCCAGGAACGCCCGCCCGTTGATCCAGGTGATCTTCGCCTTCATCGCGTCCCGCTCCCCTGTCCGGTCTGCGACAGTGGATCGCGGAATCCGCGGCCGGAGTCAAAGCCGCCCCGCGGGGCGGCTACTGGTAATGGTTCCCGGTCGGGTGCAGGTGGGTGCCCATGACATGGGCGATCTCGTCGGCAACGTCCATCACGCCGCCGCTCACCGTCATGAAGGCCGCGACCGCCAGCCCGACGACCGCCGCCGTGATGACGACCCAGTCGGCCGTCACCGCGCCGTCCTCTGCCGCCCGGAACCGCCGGGCCGTCGCGCCGATGTCCATCCGCGTCTCCCCTTCCGCTGCCGGGCGAATTAGAGCGCGCGAAAGTGGCAGAACATTGACCGAAGGGCCGGCCGTTGCCGCCGCCCCGCGCGCCCGGCCCGCGCACCCGGCCCCGCGCGCCGTCCGCCCGGCCCGCGCGCCCCGCCCGGCGCGCCGTCCGCCCCGCCCCCGCCTTGCGGCGCGGCGCGCCCGGCCCTACATTTCCCGCGAAGGACGAAAGGACGCCCGACGCGATGCCGATGGAAGCCAGGGATATCGAGGAGCTGATCCGCGCCGCCTTCCCGAAGGCGAAGATCACGATCACCGACACCGTGGGCGACGGCAACCACTTCGCGGCCGAGGTGATCGACGAAAGCTTCCGCGGCATGAACCGCGTCCAGCAGCAGCGGGCCGTCTATGCCTCGCTGAAGGGAAAGATGGATGGCGCGCACGGCGAGCTTCATGCGCTGGCGCTGACCACCAAGGCACCGGAGTAAACCCATGTCCGCGCTCGACACGATCCGCCAGACCGTCACCACGAACGATGTCGTGCTCTACATGAAGGGCACCAAGATGATGCCGCAATGCGGCTTCTCCAGCCGCGTCGCGGGCGTGCTCAACTACATGGGCGTCGATTATCTCGACGTGAACGTGCTCGCCGACCCCGAGATCCGCCAGGGCATCAAGGACTATTCCGACTGGCCGACGATCCCGCAGCTCTACGTGAAGGGCGAATTCGTCGGCGGCTGCGACATCGTGACCGAGATGACGCTGTCGGGCGAACTCGACCAGCTCTTCGAGGCCAAGGGCGTCCGCTTCGACAAGGACGCCGCCGAAAAGATCCGCGCCGCGAATGCCTGAGGCGGGCGCCGGCCGCGGCCGGAGTCCTGAATCGATCGTTAACGCGCTGGAAATCTGAAGGAAATCAACGGGATGGCAGGGTGTCCCAGCGTGGGACACCCGGCGCCGGGCCTTCGCCGCGGCTCAGGCGGCCCGGCTTTCCAGCCGCAGCGCCAGCGCCTCCGCCTCGGCGGCAAGGCCCTCCAGCCGCTCGGCCAGCTCGTCGGGCACCGCGGCATCGGCCCGGACCGAGTTCGCCCGCGCCCGCTCCAGCGCCCGTTCGGCCGCCGCCGCCCGCTCCTCGGCCGCGCGCAGCTGGTCCTCGACCGCCGCCGTCTTGTCGGCCAGCATCAGCCCGGCCATCAGCAGCATGCGCAGCTCCGGCATCCGGCCGATCTGGCTGACCAGCGCCGTCGCCTCGGCGTCCAGGAGCCGCGCCGCGGCGCGCAGGAAATGCTCCTCGCCGGGCTGGCAGGCGACGTCGAACTCCCGCCCGCCGATCGTGATCCTGACCTCGGGCATCACGCCACCTCCCCGATCAGCGGGCGCAGCTCGCCGAGGATCGCGTCCATCTCGGCGAGGTCCGCCTCGCGCCGCGCCCGCAGCGCCTGCAGCTCCAGCCGCGCCGCCTCCAGCTCCTCGGTCAGCCGCGCCACCGTCCGCTCCAGACCGGCGACCACCGTCTCCTGCTTCTCCTTGATCGCCCGCACCCGCTCGGTCAGCTGCGCGTTGGCCTCGCGCTCGCTCTCCAGCGCCACGCGCAGGTCCGCGGCCTCCGCCGCGCTGCCCGCCGGCGCGGCGTCCAGCGCCGCATTCGCCCTGCGGAACGCCGCCGCGATCCGCCGCTCGATTTCGGTGATGTCCCGCATCTGCCGCCTCGCCCCTTCTCCGGCGCCGGCCGTCCGGCGTCGCCGCCGGCGGCGAATCGCCACGACCGTTCCGGTCGCCGCAATCTAGCCAATGGCGGCGGGGATTTCTTCCCCCAACCGCCGGCGCCGGCGCCGCCTTCGCTTGATCTCGCCCCCGGGGCTGCTATCAAGCCGCGAAGCCCGTTCCGGCAGCCGAAGGACCGCACCATGGACATCGCCACCCTGCGCACCAGCCACCCCGAACACTGGTCGCGGGCCTGCGCGATCCGGGTCCTCGCGATGGACGCGGTCCAGGCCGCCAATTCCGGCCATCCCGGCATGCCGATGGGCATGGCCGATGTCGCCACCGTCCTCTTCACCCGCCACCTGAAGTTCGACGCCGCCGCCCCGCACTGGCCCGACCGCGACCGCTTCATCCTCTCGGCCGGGCACGGCTCGATGCTCCTCTACGCGCTGCTCCATCTGACCGGCTATGCCGGGATGACGCTCGACCAGCTCCGCGCCTTCCGGCAATGGGGCTCGGCGACGGCGGGCCATCCCGAATACGGCCACGCCGAGGGGATCGAGACCACCACCGGCCCGCTCGGCCAGGGCATCGCCAACGCCGTCGGCTTCGCCATCGCCGAGGAGATGCTGCGCGCCCGCTGGGGCGCGAAGATCGTCGATCACCGCACCTGGGTCATCGCCGGCGACGGCTGCCTGATGGAGGGGATCAGCCACGAGGCGATCGGGCTCGCCGGGATGCAGCGGCTGCGCAACCTGATCGTGCTCTGGGACAACAACGCGATCTCGATCGACGGCCGGGTCTCGCTCGCCGACGCGACCGACCAGCGCCGCCGCTTCGAGGCCGCCGGCTGGCGCGTGCTGCACTGCGACGGCCACGATCCCGACGACATCGACCGCGCCCTGACCGCGGCGAAGGAGTCCGACCGCCCGGTGCTCGTGGACTGCAAGACGCATATCGGCTTCGGCAGCCCGAAGAAGCAGGACACCGCCGCCGCGCATGGCAGCCCCCTCGGCCCCGACGAGATCGCCGCCGTGCGCGAGATCTACGGCTGGCCGCACCCGCCCTTCGTCATCCCCGAGGCGATCCTCGCCGACTGGCGCGCCGCGGGCGCGCGCGGCGCCGCCGCCCGCCGCGCGTGGGAGGCGCGGCTCTCCGCCCTCTCGCCCGCCCGCCAGGCCGAGTTCGCGCGGCAGATGGCACGCGGCCCCTCGCGGCGCCTCGCCGCCGCCATTCGCGCCGTCAAGGCGCAGGCGGTGGCCGACCGGCCCAAGGTCGCCACCCGCAAGGCGTCCGAGATCGTGCTCGCCGCGGTCAACCCCGTCCTGCCCGAAACCGCCGGCGGTTCGGCCGACCTCACCGGCTCGAACCTGACGCTGACCAAGGACCTCGGCATCTTCGGCCCGGACAACCGCAAGGGCCGCTACATCCATTACGGCATCCGCGAACACGGCATGGCCGCGGCGATGAACGGGCTGGCGCTGCACGGCGGCATCCGGCCCTATGGCGGCACCTTCCTCTGCTTCACCGACTACGCGCGCGGGGCAATGCGGCTCTCGGCGCTGATGGGGGTGCCGGCCGTCTACGTGATGACGCATGATTCGATCGGCCTGGGCGAGGACGGGCCCACCCACCAGCCGGTCGAACACCTGGCGATCTGCCGGGCGACGCCCAACACCTGGACGTTCCGGCCCGCCGATCTCGTCGAGACGGCCGAGGCCTGGGAACTCGCGCTGACCTCGGCGCGCACGCCCTCGGTCCTCGCGCTCAGCCGGCAGAACCTGCCGACGGTGCGGACGGCGCCGGCCGGCCGGAACCTGACCGCGCTCGGGGCCTATGTGCTGGCCGAGGCCGCCGGCCCGCGCCGGGTGATCCTGATGGCGACCGGGTCCGAGGTCGAGATCGCGCTCCAGGCCCGCGACCTCCTCCAGGCCAGGGGCATCGGCACGCGCGTCGTCTCGATGCCGTGCATGGAACTCTTCGCCGCCCAGCCCGAAGCCTACCGCCGCAGGGTGCTGCCGTCCGGCCCGGTCCGGGTGGCGGTCGAGGCCGCGGTGCGCCAGCCCTGGGACCGCTGGCTCCTCGGCGAACGCGGGCGCGAGGGCAAGGCCGCCTTCGTCGGCATGACCGGCTTCGGCGCCTCCGCCCCGGCGGAACGGCTCTACGCGGAATTCGGCATCACCGCGCCCGCCGTCGCCGCGGCGGCCGAGGCGTTGCTCTGAGGCAGCGCGCCAGCGCGCAGGTGAAGGCCGCCGGCTTGGGTGTCACCAACCGCATCGCGTTCTGGATGGCCGGCGGGATCGCCCTGTTCCTCGTCATCGACTGGGCGCGTTTCGACATGACGCTCTCGCTGTTCCTCGCCCGGCGGTTCATCGACCTCGTGGACTGGGTGGTGTTCTGGCGCTGAGCGCGCGCGGACCGGCGCGGGTCCGCGCGGAACGGGTTGACGCCGGGTCCGAAACCCACAAGGTAGCGCGCGGATTCGGCGCGCGCCGGAACGGGTAGCGGAGGTTCACTCATGGCGGTCAAGGTCGCAATCAACGGGTTCGGGCGCATCGGCAGGAACGTCCTGCGGGCGATCGTGGAATCGGGCCGCACCGACATCGAGGTCGTGGCGATCAACGATCTCGGGCCGGTCGAGACCAACGCCCACCTGCTGCGCTACGACAGCGTGCACGGCCGCTTCCCGGCAACCGTCACCGTCAAGGGCAGCACGATCGACGTCGGCCGCGGGCCGATGGAGGTGACGGCGATCAGGAACCCCGCCGAGCTTCCCTGGGGCCATGTCGATATCGTGATGGAATGCACGGGCATCTTCACCTCGAAGGAGAAGTGCCTGCCCCACCTCGAGAACGGCGCCAAGCGCGTCCTGATCTCGGCGCCCGGCGACGGGGCCGACGCGACCGTCGTCTATGGCGTGAACCACCACACGCTGCGCAAGGAACACATCGTCGTCTCGAACGCCTCCTGCACGACGAACTGCCTGTCGCCGGTGGCCAAGGTGCTGAACGACGCCATCGGCATCGAGAAGGGAATGATGACCACCATCCATTCCTACACCGGCGACCAGCCGACGCTCGACACCATGCACAAGGACCTCTACCGCGCCCGCGCGGCGGCCCTTTCGATGATCCCGACCTCGACCGGTGCGGCCAAGGCCGTGGGCCTCGTCCTGCCCGAGCTCAAGGGCAAGCTCGACGGCTTCGCGATCCGGGTGCCGACGCCCAATGTCTCGGTGGTGGACCTGAAGTTCATCGCCCGGCGCGCGACCAGCGTCGAGGAGGTGAACGCCGCGATCAGGGCCGCGGCCGATGGCCCGCTCAAGGGCATCCTCGGCTATACCGAGGAAAAGCTCGTCTCGTCGGACTTCAACCACGACCCCCATTCCTCGGTCTTCCACATGGACCAGACCAAGGTGATGGACGGCACCTTCGTGTCGATCCTCACATGGTACGACAACGAATGGGGTTTCTCCAACCGCATGTCTGATGTGGCGGTCGCGATGGGCAAGCTCATCTGATCGCCCGGAACTGCCAACGGAATCAGGGGCGCCGCGCGGCGCCCCTTTTCGTTTGCCATGCATTCCGTGCATGGCGGGTTCCGGCAAATGGCCGTTGCCGGGGCTGACGGAACCTCCATATTGCAGGTGCGGCGAACGACATGCCGCAACGCAGAATGAAGGACGGAACAATGGCAACGCTTCTCGACACGCTCGCGCTCCGGCTGAGGAAGCATGCGGCCTACCGCCGGACCGTCGCCGCGATCCGCAGCATGCCGCTCGACGTGGCGCTCGACCTCGACATCTATCCGGGCGACGCCCGGCGCATCGCCCGCCGCGCGGTCTACGGCGCCTGAGCCGCGGCGCCTGATTGGCGCCGCGTCAGCTATGGTACGGCCGGCGCCCGCACGGGCGGAACGCCGGCCGGCAGGATGACACCGCAACGGACGGCGGCGCGCGACACCGCGCCCATTTCCTAACGAGGTGTTAACCCGGATATAAGTCATTGATTCCATTGCCGGAAAGAAGATGTCCCACCGTGGGACACCGGCTCAGCGGCCGTTCCGGGCCATCCGTGCGGCCAGCGCCGCCGCCACCGCCGGGGGCACGAACTTCGACACGTCGCCCCCCAGCCTCGCGATCTCCTTGACCAGCCGCGACGCGATCGCCTGCCGCCGCGCATCGGCCATCAGGAACACCGTCTCGACCGAGGCGTCGAGCGCCCGGTTCATCCCGACCATCTGGAACTCGTACTCGAAATCCGCCACCGCCCGCAGGCCGCGGATGATGACCCCCGCGCCGACGTCATGGGCGCAGTCGATCAGCAGGTTCTCGAACGGGTGGACGACGATCTCGCCGCCGGTGCCGGCCGCGATCTCCGCGCATTCGGCCTGGAGCATCGCGACCCGCTCCTCCAGCGTGAAGAGCGGCCCCTTGTCGCGGTTGATCGCGACGCCGATCACCAGCCGGTCCACCAGCGCCATCGCGCGCTGGATGATGTCGGTGTGGCCCAGCGTCACCGGGTCGAAGGTCCCCGGATAAAGACCGATGCGCATCCTGTTCCCCCGCTGCCCATGCGCGGCGCAGGGAATGCGATCCGCGGTCCGGGATAAGAGGCCGGGCAACGGCCTCAGTTGCCCATGATCATCCCTTCGAGGGCGGTCTTCTCCATGTCGAGCTCGGCCAGCCGCGCCTTGACGACGTCGCCGATCGAGATCAGGCCCACCATGGCGCCGTCCTGGACGACGGGCATGTGGCGGAACCGGCCGTCGGTCATCTTGCCCAGCACGGCGTCGGCCCGGTCCGTGGGGCTGCAGGTGACCACCGTTCCCGTCATCAGGTCGGACACCTTGTCGTTCAGCACCGCGCCGCCGCGCCGGCCAAGCTCGCGGACGATGTCCCGCTCCGAGATGATGCCCTGCGGGGTGGACCCGTCCGACGAGACGACGAGCGCCCCGATGCGCAGGGACGACAGCATCTCGACCGCCGAGGCGACGCTCGCGCCCGGCCGGACCGTGGACACACCGCCTGTTCCCTTCGACCGCAGGATCTGCGCAACCGTGATCATGCCGCTCCCTCCCAAGGAAACACGCCGGGATCATCGTCGTCCCGGCACATCCTCATGTCAAGGAAGGCGCATCGCGGCCGGACGGCGCCGCCGGCGCGGCGGCGCCCCCGCCGGGCTCCGGCGGCAGGCGCGATTCCAGCCGCTCGACCTCGGCCCGCAGGCCGCGGACCAGCGCCTCGGCCAGCCGGTTCATGCGTTCGAGCCGACGGTCGTCGGCGTGCCGGATCAGCCAGAACGAGCGGCGGAGCGCGAAGTCCTCGGTCAGCAGGCGGACGACGCCGGGGCCGGAGGGGATCGCGAAGTCGTGGACGATGCCGATCCCCGCCCCGGCGCGGACCCACATGAACTGCACCGAGACCGAGTTGGATGCGAGCTGCACGGTGCGCAGCCCGAGCTCGCTCAGATAGTCGAGCTCGCGGTCGAAGATCATGTCGGGGATATAGCCGATCATGCGCCGGCCGCGCAGATCCTCCCGCGACCGCACCGGACCCGCGGCGTCCAGGTAGGAGGTGGCTGCGGCGAGGTGCAGATGGTAGTCGGTGATCTTCTGCACCGACAGCCGCCCCGCCGTCGGCGGCGACACCGCGATGGCCATGTCGGCCTCGCGCTTGGACAGGTTGAACACCCTGGGAAGGGCGACGATCTGGAACTCGAGGCCGGGATTGGCATCGCTGATGGCGGCGCAGACCTGCGGCAGGAGATAGTTGGCGCAGCCGTCGGGCGCCCCGATGCGGACCGTGCCGGTCAGCCCGCCGGTGCCGGACTTCAGCGCCTCCGCGGCGCCGGCCATGGCCTGTTCGGCGGCCTCGGCATGGGGGACAAGGCGCTGGCCGGCCTCGGTCAGGGCGTAGCCCTGCGCCGAACGCGCGAACAGCACGGTGCCCAGCGCCTCTTCCAGCCGGGCGATGCGGCGGCCGGCGGTGGCCGGATCAAGCCGCAGCAGCTTTCCGGCGGCCGACAGGCTTTCGCTCCGGGCAATGGCAAGAAAGACCTTCAGGTCGTCCCAGTCGGGCTGGCGCATCGTTCCCTCCTCCGGCGGTCCCTGCAGCCGCCGTTTCCATTCGCATTGCGGGGTGTTACCGCTGACAGGGCAGCGATTCCCGACCTGCCGGACAGCGCATGACGCCTCGACAAGCCACCTTCGCTGCCTTCCTGTCCTTTGGCGTCTGCGTCGGCCTGTGGTCGGGCAGCATTCCGACCGTCGCCGGCAATGCGGGGGTGTCGCCGTCTGCGCTCGGCCTTGCCACGACGGCCTCCACCGTGGCGACCATCCTCGGACTTGCCCTTGCGGGGCGCGTGGCACGGCAGGTGCCGATCCGCCACATGCTGCGCGGCGCCGTGGTCCTGATGGCGCTGGCGGCGGCGGTCCTGATGAACGCGCCCGGTCAGGTGGCCTTCTTCGGTCTCTTCATCCTGTTCGGCCTGATCGCCGGCTTCTGCGACGGTACGATGAACGCGGAGGCGACCTCGGTCGAACGCGACCTGCGCCGCCCGGTCCTGGTCGCCTTCCATGCCGGGACATCGGCGGCGATGGGCCTGCTCGCGCCGGTCGGAAGCGCCCTGTCGGAAGGGCTCGGGACGGCTGCGACGGCGCTCAGCATGATCGCCGTCGGGCTCGCCGGGGCTGCGCTGGTCGAGCGCGGCACGCCGCTGCGCCCGATCGAGCGCGGGCAGCCGACCGCGGCGGCGCACGGCTCCGGCGGCCGCGTCACCCTTCCCCTGATCCTCCTGGGGCTCGTCGTCGGCGTATCCATCGCCGGGGAGATGTCGGCGCTGATGTTCTCGGCCGCGACCATCCGCGCCGCGGCGCCCGAGCTTGCCCCCTGGGCCGGGCTTGGCGTGCTGGCCTACGCGCTCTGCCAGGCGGCGGTGCGCAGCCTCGCTGACCGCGTGCGCCGGCATGTCAGCGACCCGGTCCTGATCCTGGGATCGATCGCGCTGGCCTTCGCGGGCTTCTGCCTCATTGCGGTGTCGTCGGGCTCGATCGTCGGCATCGCGGCGGGGCTTGCGATCGTCGGCGTCGGCACGGCCTCGATCGTGCCGTGCGGATTCGTTCTGGCGCCGCGCGTTTCCGGTCTCGCCGCGGCCCGCGCGATCGGATACCTGTCGCTCGTCTCGGCCGTTCCGCGCATTCCGGTGCCGTGGCTCTTCGGCGCGGTCGCCGAAACGCACGGCTATCCGCCGGCCTACCTTCTGAACGCCGCGCTGATGGCCATCGCCTTTGCGATCATGATCGCGATGATCCTGCGCGCGCGCCGCAATCCCTGAGCGAAGGGGGCGTGGCGGCGCCGTCCGGGCGTCATGCAGTTCTGCAAGCCTCATTTGCCGATCTTCGCCTTCTCCCGGCAAATTCGCAATGCTAGTGATCGCCAAGCACCACGCGAGGCTTGGGAGGACCGGATGAAAGAGATCGGACACTGGATCAACGGAAAGCATGTGCCCGGCACGTCGGGCCGGTTTGCCGATGTCTTCAACCCGGCGACGGGCGAGGTGCAGGCGAAGGTCGCGCTGGCCTCGAAGGCCGAGCTTGACGCCGCCGTCACCGCGGCCTCCGCCGCGCAGCCCAGATGGGGAGCCACCAACCCGCAGCGGCGCGCACGGGTGATGATGGAATTCGTGCGGCTTCTCAACCGCGACATGGAGAAGCTGGCGACGGTGCTGTCCTCCGAACACGGCAAGACGCTTCCCGACGCAAAAGGCGACATCCAGCGCGGGCTGGAGGTGATCGAGTTCTGCATCGGCGCGCCGCATCTGCTGAAGGGCGAGTTCACCGACAGCGCCGGGCCGGGCATCGACATGTATTCGATGCGCCAGCCGATCGGCGTGGCGGCGGGCATCACGCCCTTCAACTTCCCGGCGATGATTCCGCTGTGGAAGATGGGGCCCGCGCTCGCCTGCGGGAACGCCTTCATCCTCAAGCCCTCCGAGCGCGACCCGTCGGTGCCGCTGATGCTGGCCGAGCTGATGCAGGAGGCGGGGCTGCCCGACGGCGTGCTGCAGGTCGTCAACGGCGACAAGGAGGCGGTGGACGCGATCCTCGACAACCGGCAGATCGCCGGGATCGGCTTCGTCGGATCCACCCCGATCGCCGAGTACATCTATTCGCGGGGCTGCGCGGCGGGCAAGCGCGTGCAGTGCTTCGGCGGCGCGAAGAACCACATGATCATCATGCCGGATGCCGACATGGATCAGGCGGCCGACGCGCTGGTGGGTGCGGGCTATGGCGCGGCGGGCGAACGCTGCATGGCGATCTCGGTCGCGGTGCCGGTCGGCGAGGCGACGGGCGACCTGCTGATCGAGAAGCTCATCCCCCGCATCGAGAAGCTGAAGGTCGGCCCCTACACGGCGGGCAACGACGTCGATTACGGGCCGCTCGTCACCCGCGCGGCGCAGGAGCGCGTCAAGGCGCTGATCACCTCGGGCGTCGAGCAGGGCGCCAAGCTGGTGACGGATGGCCGGAACTTCCGCCTGCAGGGCTACGAGAACGGCTTCTTCGTCGGCCCGACGCTGTTCGACCGGGTGACGACGGAGATGGACATCTACCGCCAGGAGATCTTCGGGCCGGTCCTCAGCACCGTCCGGGCGCGGACCTACGAGGAGGCGCTGGCCTACGCGATGGACCACGAATACGGCAACGGCACCGCGATCTTCACCCGCGACGGCGACACGGCGCGCGACTTCGCCAACCGGATCAACATCGGGATGGTCGGGATCAACGTGCCGATCCCGGTGCCGCTGGCCTATCACACCTTCGGCGGCTGGAAGAAGTCGGGCTTCGGCGACCTCAACCAGCACGGGCCGGACAGCTTCCGCTTCTATACCCGGACGAAGACGGTCACGGCGCGCTGGCCGAGCGGGATCAAGGAGGGCGCGAGCCTGAACTTCAAGCCGATGGAATGACGGCAGGCGGGGTGTCCCACCGTGGGACACCCTTTTTCTTCGTTATATTTCAATCACTTGGTTTCGCGTTAAGATTCGATTCAGACTTCCGCCGGCGCGGAGGCACAGACAGGAAGGGCGGCCCCGGAGGCCGCCCTTGCGCCTTCCCGGACCGGTCGCGCGCGGTCAGGCCGCCCGGCGGCGGCGCGCGGCGACGAGCGCCCCGAGCCCGGCGAGCAGGAACCAGCCGGCGGCGGGCACCGGCACCGGCGAGGCCACGACCGTATCGAGACGGGCCTGGGCCGACTGCGGAGAGCACTTGACGCGATCCGGGCCTTCGCCGGATTCGACGCAGGTCGAGCTGTAGTTCGTCGTCCAGTTGACCTTCACGACATTGTCGAAGAAGCCGTTCAGGACCTGCACGGCATATTCGTTGTTCTTGACGATCGAGGTGTCGGTCGGTTCGGTGACGCCCGACACGAGGAAATCGGGCGCGAAGCTGGTCAGCAGATCGAAGAGGTTGAAGGTCTGCGACGCCGACCCGCCACCTTCGAACAGCGCCGTCACCACGATGTTCTGCAGATCGGTCGGATCGGTCCCGTTGCCGACGAGGATGAAGCTGAAGCCCTCGAGGTCGAACGCGCCGCCGCCGACGGCGGTCATCGTGGTGATGTCGCCCTGCTGGTATTCGTTCAGGCAGGGCGGGTCGGAGCACTTGCCGTCGTTCGAGCCGAGGTTCGGCGTGAACTCGAATCCGCTCTCGACATAGATGTTGTCGGGCGGCCCCCCGCCCACCGCCCCGTCAAAGGTGATCGTGACGGCGCCGGCCATGCCGGCGGAAGCCACGAATGCCGCAACTGCCGCGGCCGCACCTGCAAGCTTCATTCCGGCACCCCCTGCTGCAATGAACACCATTCCCGGAACAAGGGTGCCACAGGCGGATGCTGGCGTCCACGTCAGACCGCGGATCCATGTGAAATGCACGCCCCGGTTGCGCAATAGCCCGCGAACCGGAGACGGGTTCGTGCTGCGGCTGGCCATTCCCCCCGGTTCGTGGACAGTCCGGACAGGGCCGACAACGCTGCGCGGCAGGACGAATCAAGGGGGCGGCACCGGATGAGCTGGATCGAGGAGGCCGCCGGTCTTCCGGCCTTCGATCCCGAGGCCCGCCAGCGGCTGGCGGCGCTTTCGGCCGCCGAGGTTGCGCCGGGGACGGTCCTGTTCCGCCCCGGCGAGGCGGCGCGCGGCTTCGTCGTCGTGCTCGCGGGGCGGATCGACGTCTTCCTGACCGGCCCCTCGGGCCGCGAGGTCCTGCTCTACAGCGTCGCGCCGGGCCAATCCTGCGTGCAGTCCACACTCGGGCTGCTGGGCGGGGCGGATTACACCGGCGAGGCCGTCGCCGCGGCGCCGTCGCGGATCGTGCTGATCCCGCGCGAGACCTTCCTGGCGCTGATGGACCGCTCGGCCGCCTTCCGCGGCTTCGTCTTTGCCGCCTTTGCCGCGCGGATGCAGGCGACGATGCAGGCGCTGGAGCGGGTGGCCTTCGGGCGGATCGAGGGAAGGCTGGCGCAGGCGCTTCTGGCGCTTGCCGAGGGCGGCATCGTGCGCGCCACGCATCAGGACCTGGCCGCGCGGGTCGGCACGGCGCGCGAGGTCGTGACGCGGCGGCTGGTCGCGCTGGAGGAACAGGGCCTCGTCCGCACCGGGCGGGGCATCGTCCACATTGCCGACCGCGGGCGGCTGGAGCGGCTGGCCGCGTCCCCCGACCTTGCGTGACCTCGTCACAGACGGGGCGCGCCGCCGCGGTCAGACAGGGCGGGAAAGGCCGGGGATCCGCCCGGCCCCAGCCAGCGAGGATGACCTGCCATGTTCAGGACCAATGTCGGACCGCTCGACCGCGCGCTGCGCGTGATCATCGGCGCAGCGCTGATCGCCTGGTTCTTCATGTCGCCGGGGGACGGGTTCTGGCACTGGGCGAAGCTGATCGGGGTGGTGCCGCTGGCGACCGGCCTGTTCGCGACCTGCCCGGTCTATGCGCTGCTCGGGGTTTCGACCTGCCCGGCAAAGCGCGCCTGACCGGCCGGACAAGCGCCGCAGGAGGCGCCCCTAGCCCTTGAAATCGCAGGATTATCCCCCATATCGGGGGTCTCGATGCCACCAGTCATGGAGGTGTTGCGATGTTTGAGGTCAATGTCGGCAAGTGGGACCGCGTGGTGCGCGCGATCGTCGGCCTGGCCCTGATCGCGGGCTTCTGGCTCTGGCCGGATGTGACCTGGCGGTGGGCGTTCTGGGTCGGGGTGATCCCGCTGGCCACGGCGGTGGCGGGCTGGTGCCCGGTCTATCGCCTGTTCCACCTGAACACCGCGGACGACCGTCAGGGCAAGGCGCGGGCCTGAGGGCGGCGCGCCAGCCTGTCGCGGCGCCGGTCCGGGGGCGATCCCCGGCGCCGGCCCCGCGGGTTCGACAGGGCGGGGGATGTCCCCCGCCCTTCCTGTTTCCGGCCGGCGCGGGCGGGGCCCGTCAGCGCCGCCCGATGCGGCCGAGATGGGTGTCGCCGAAGCCGGTCGGCTCCTTCAGCCCGTAGCCGAGCATCCGGTCGAAGCCGGCATGGGCCGTCCACAGCAGGCCGGCCGCGACGAGGACCGGCGGCCCGGCCCCGGCCAGGCCGAGCGCGCAGAGCGCCAGCCCGACACCGTAGAGGTGGAGCGCGTTGTAGGCCGCGGCGCCGGCGCGCGGCCCGGCGAGGTAGCCGAGAAAGCCGAGGTCGGGCGCGAAGAAGAGGGCGAGGAGCGCCCACCACGGCAGGCCGTGGGGCGGCAGGCCCGCGGCGGGCGCAAGCAGGGCCAGCGCCGCCGCGAGGACGAGCGCGCCCTCCAGCCGCTGCCAGAGCACGGCGCTCATTCCGCGGCCACCCGTGCCCGCGGTTTCAGGAGCGGCGCGAGGTAGCGCCCGGTATGGCTGCGCGGGTTCTTCGCCACCTCCTCGGGCGTGCCGGTGGCGACGATCTCGCCGCCGCCGTCGCCGCCCTCGGGGCCGATGTCGATGATCCAGTCGGCGGTCTTGATGACATCGAGGTTGTGCTCGATCACCACCACCGTGTTGCCCTGATCGACAAGGGCGTGCAGCACCTCGAGAAGCTTGCGGGTGTCCTCGAAATGCAGGCCGGTGGTCGGCTCGTCGAGGATGTAGAGCGTCCGGCCGGTGGCGCGGCGGCTGAGTTCCTTGGACAGCTTGACCCGCTGCGCCTCGCCGCCCGAGAGGGTCGTGGCCTGCTGGCCGACCTTGATGTAGCCGAGCCCGACCTCGACGAGGGCGTCCATCTTCTCGCGGATCGCGGGGACCGCCTTGAAGAACTCCTGCGCGTCCTCGACCGTCATCTCGAGCACATCGGCGATGCTCTTGCCCTTGAAGCGGATTTCCAGCGTCTCGCGGTTGTAGCGGTGGCCCTTGCAGGTCTCGCAGGTGACATAGACGTCGGGCAGGAAGTTCATCTCGATCTTCAGCACGCCGTCGCCCTGGCAGGCCTCGCAGCGGCCGCCCTTGACGTTGAAGGAGAAGCGGCCGGGCTGGTAGCCGCGCGCCTTCGCCTCGGGCAGGCCGGCGAACCAGTCGCGGATCGGGGTGAAGGCGCCGACATAGGTGGCCGGGTTCGACCGCGGCGTGCGGCCGATCGGGCGCTGGTCGATGTCGATCACCTTGTCGAGATGCTCGAAGCCGCGGATCGTCTCGCAGGGGGCGGGCGTCTCGTGCGCGCCGTTGAGGCGGACGGCGGCGTTGCGGAACAGGGTCTCGACGGTCAGCGTGGACTTGCCGCCGCCGGAGACGCCGGTGACGCAGACGAACTGGCCGAGCGGGAAATCGACGGTGACGTTCTTGAGGTTGTTGCCGGTGGCGCCGACCACGGTGAGCCGGCGGCCGGTGCCGGGGCGGCGGCGGCGCGGGACGGGGATCTCGCGCGCGCCGGAGAGATACTGGCCGGTCAGGCTGGCGGGATCGGCGGCGATCTCGGCGGGGGTGCCGCGGGCCACGACCTGGCCGCCGTGGACGCCGGCGCCGGGGCCGATGTCGAGGACGTAGTCGGCGGTGCGGATCGCCTCCTCGTCGTGTTCGACGACGAGGACGGTGTTGCCCTGGTCGCGCAGGTTGCGCAGCGTGCCGAGCAGGCGGTCGTTGTCGCGCTGGTGCAGGCCGATCGACGGCTCGTCGAGGACGTAGAGGACGCCGGTCAGCCCGCTGCCGATCTGGCTGGCGAGCCGGATGCGCTGCGATTCCCCGCCCGACAGGGTGCCGGCGGAGCGGGCGAGCGTGAGGTAGTCGAGGCCGACGTTGTTGAGGAAGCCGAGCCGGTCGCGGATCTCCTTCAGGACGAGGCGGGCGATCTCGTTCTGCTGTCCGGTCAGGTGGGCGGGCACCGTCCCGACCCAGGCGAGCGCCTCGCGGATCGACTTCTGCACCACCTCGCCGATGTGCAGCCCGGCGATCCTGACCGCCAGCGCCTCGGGCTTGAGCCGGAAGCCGTGGCAGGTGCCGCAGGGCCGGTTGTTCTGGTAGCGCTCGAACTCCTCGCGCACCCAGGCGCTGTCGGTCTCGCGGTAGCGGCGTTCCATGTTGGGGATGACGCCCTCGAACACCCGGCTGACCCGGTAGACGCGCCCGCCCTCGTCGAAGGTGAACTCGATCTCGGTGTCGCCAGAGCCGTAGAGGAACAGCCGCTGCACCGCCTCGGGCAGGTCCTTCCAGGGCTTCTTCGGATCGAAGCCGTAGTGGCGGGCGAGCGCGTCGATGGTCTGCAGGAAGTAGGGCGACTTCGACTTGTTCCAGGGCGCGAGCGCGCCGTCCCTGAGCCGCAGCGTCACGTCCGGCACCACCAGCCGTTCGTCGAAGAACAGCTCCGCCCCCAGCCCGTCGCAGGCCGGGCAGGCGCCGTAGGGCGCGTTGAAGGAGAAGAGCCGCGGCTCGATCTCGGGGATGGTGAAGCCCGAGACCGGGCAGGCGAACTTCTCGCTGAAGGTCGTGCGCCGGGCTTCCTGCCCCTCCTCCGCCACGGTCTCGATGATGGCGATGCCGTCGGCGAGGTTGAGCGCGGTGCGGAAGCTGTCGGCGAGCCGCGTCTCCAGCCCCGGCTTGACCACGATGCGGTCCACCACGACGTCGATGTCGTGGCGGAACTTCTTGTCGAGCGCGGGGGCGTCCTCGATCTCGTAGAACCGGCCGTCCACCTTCACCCGCTGGAAGCCCTGCTTGCGCAGGTCGAGGAATTCCTTGCGGTATTCGCCCTTGCGGTCGCGCACGATGGGCGCCAGCAGATAGGCGCGCGTGCCCTCGGGCATCGCCATCACCGCATCCACCATGTCCTGGACCTGCATCGCGGTGATCGGCAGGCCGGTCGCCGGGCTGTAGGGCGTGCCGACGCGCGCGAAGAGCAGGCGCAGGTAGTCGTAGACCTCGGTCACGGTGCCGACGGTGGAGCGCGGGTTCTTCGAGGTGGTCTTCTGTTCGATCGAGATCGCGGGCGAGAGGCCGGAGATGTGGTCCACGTCCGGCTTGCCCATCATGTCGAGGAACTGGCGGGCATAGGCCGAGAGCGATTCGACATAGCGGCGCTGGCCTTCGGCATAGATCGTGTCGAAGGCGAGCGAGGACTTGCCCGACCCGCTGAGCCCGGTGATGACCACGAGCCGGTTGCGCGGAATGTCCACGTCGATGTTCTTGAGGTTGTGCTCGCGCGCGCCACGCACCTCGATATGGGTCTGCTCGGCCATACACGCCCCCCGCGGTCAGGGGTCAAGAAATAGTGCAAGACGGCGGCGGGGCCAACCGGAAAATGAGAACATTGGGGGAACGGCGCCGCACCCCACCGGGCGGGGCGGCGGCGGGACGGGGCGATGAGCCGGGGCGATGGGACGGGGTGATGGAACGGGGTGATGGAACGGGGCGGCGGCGGGACGGGGCGTCGGGACGGGGCGGCGGCGGGTCACGGCGCGGGCGGCGCGGGCGGGATTGACATATTCGATTCCTCGAATATGTTCTGCGGCAGAGTGAAAGGATCCAGCCGATGTTCAACCCCTTTGCCCGCCGGCCCGAGCCCGGCCGCCCCGCCGCCGCGGTCGTCGCCGCGGTCGCGGCCGGAGAGATGACGCTGATCGACGTGCGCGAGGCGGGAGAGATCCGCGCCTCGGGCATCGCCGCGGGCGCGATCCACATCCCGCTGGGGCTGATCCCGGTGAAGGCGGACCCGGCGGCGCCGGACCGCCCGGCCGGGCTGCGCGAGGACCGGCCGGTGGCGCTTTACTGCGCCTCGGGCGCGCGCTCCGGGCGGGCGGCGCAGGCGCTGCGCCAGATGGGATATACGGACGTGACCAACCTCGGCGGGCTGGCGGACTGGGTCGCGGCCGGCGGTCAGGTGACGGCGGCCTGACGCCGCCGCGCCATCAGGGTGTGCAGCGCGACGCCGAGCGCCGCGGCCGCGATTCCCGCCGCGGCAAGGCCGGAGCCGCCGGCGGCGGCGATCACCGCCGCGAGCACCGGCGTGCCGGTCGTCGTGCCGAGGTTGCCGAGCTGCGCGACGGCGCCGGCCGCACCCGCCCGTGACGCCGGATCGGGGTTGAGGTCGGGGATCGCCGAGAAGCTCGCGCCCTGCACGATGCCGAGGGCGCCCGAGATCCAGAGCGCCGCCGCCAGCATCCCCCCGCCCTCGCCCCAGAGGACGGCGAGCGCGGCGAGGCCGGGGATCGCGGCAAGATAGCCGGCCTGGACGGTGCGGACCGGGCCGATGCGCCGCTGCACGGCGACGCCGAGCGTCAGCGACACGGCGATCGAGACGAGCGGCATGGCGGCGGCCGCGGCGGCGCGCTGGGGGGGCGGGATCTCGGGCGGCAGCAGGGTCAGGAGCGCGACGTAGAGGAAGGTGTAGCAGAAGAAGCCCAGCGCCGGCGCAGCCATGCGCGGCGAGGCGTAGATCGCGGCGTGGCGGGCCAGAAGGCCGGGGGCCGGCGGCAGGCCGGGCGGCGGGGGCGCGGCGGCGGGCGGATCGGGCGGCAGCAGCGCCCGCAGAAGCACCCCGGCGGCGAGCATGTAGCCGGCATGGGCGAGCAGCACCGCGCGCGCCCCGCCGGCGGCGATGAGCGGCGGCGCGGCGAGCGCGAGGATGGCGTAGGTCACGCCGAAGAAGCTCGACCACAGGGTCATCGCCAGCGGCCGGTGCCGGTCGGAGGCGAGGGCGGCGATCAGGGTCGGGCCGGCGACGACGATGGCCAGATGCGAGGCGCCCTCGAGCACGCGGGTGGCGATCATCACCGGATAGGGCGGCAGGCCGGCCTGAAGCACCGACAGCGCGGCGCCGCCGAGGACCGCCGTCAGGAGCGTGCGGCGGTAGCCGGCGCGGGCGACCAGCAGCCCGGCGGTGGTGCCGAAGACGAGGCCGACCATGCCGACGACCGACACGACGAGGCCGAGCGCGGCGGGCCCGAGGCCGGGATAGGCCGGGGCGAGGTGGTCATAGACGACCGACATCTTGCCGAACTGGGCGGCGGCGCCGAGCCCGGCGAACCAGACCGCGGCGATGACGGCGGCGGAACGTTGCAAGGACACCTCCGGCAGGCGCCGGGCGGCGCGGCCCGGCCCGCCAGTGCTGACCGGACCGGCGGCGGAAGTCCAGAGCGCGGCCGCGGCCCGGCGCGGGCGGTGCGCACGGCGCGGGCGGCGCGCACGGCCACCAAGGCGCCGCAATTCCGGCACAGGATTTCCGCGACGGCCTGATAGCGGCTCGCGGGACGGCCCTGCCCTGCTGGCGCGGCCGGAGCGGACGGCGCAGGGGGGATGCGGAGCGGATGGACCTGGGCGGCACGATCGACGGCATCGCGCGCTGGCTGCTTGGCGACCGCATCGCGCTTCTTGCCATCCCGATGACGCTGATCCTCTATTTCGGGTTCGGCCGGAAGGCGGAGCTGAGCTGGCACGCGATCCAGAACACCGCCGCGACGGTCGTCTTCTCGCTGTTCAACATCGTCGCCGCGGTGCTGTTCGCCGAGGAGATCAACCGCTTCGCGCAGGCGGCCTACGGGGCGCTCGGCATCCCGACCCTGCCCGCCGACACCTGGGCGGGGATGCCCTTGGTCGCGGTGTCGCTGATCGGGCTGGCCGCGAAGGACTTCGCCGACTACGTGATCCACCGGCTGATGCACCGGCCGCTGCTGTGGCCGGCCCATGCGGCGCATCATTCCGACACCTATGTCAACGCCTTCACGAGCTACCGGGTGCATTTCCTGGAAGGCATCCTGATGATGCTGACGGCGCTGGTGATGCTGACCTGGCTGCAGATGCCCGAGGCGATCCCGGTGGTGGCGGTCCTGAGCGTCGTGCACAACATGTATGTCCACATGGACCTGGACTTCACCCACGGGCCGCTGCGCTATGTGATCGCCTCGCCGGTCTTCCACCGCTGGCATCATGCCGACGTTCCCGAGGCCTATGGCAAGAACCTCGCCAACATCATCCCGCTCTACGACGTGATCTTCGGCACCTACTACTGTCCGGGGCCGTGCCGGGCGCCGCTCGGCGGGCTGTCGAGCGGGCTTGCCGACAAGGACCCGGTGGCGATCTGGCTCTATCCGTTCCGGCAATGGGGGCGGATGATCGCGCGGCGCTGGCGGGCGCTGCGCTCGGGCGCGGCGGATCGGCGGGCGGGCGGGCCCTCGGGCGACCGGACCAGCCCCGCCGGGTGAGCGGGCCGGGGCCGGCGCGGGCGGCCCCCGCCCGTCGGGTCAGATGTGCAGCGCGCGGCCCCAGGCGTCGAGCACCGCCTCGTGCATCATCTCGCTGAGGGTCGGGTGCGGGAAGACCGCCTGCATCAGTTCGGCCTCGGTCGTCTCGAGCGTCCGGCCGACGACATAGCCCTGGATCAGCTCGGTCACTTCCGCCCCGACCATGTGGGCGCCGAGAAGCTCGCCCGTCCTGGCGTCGAAGACGGTCTTGATCATGCCCTCGGGCTCGCCGAGCGCGATCGCCTTGCCGTTGCCGATGAAGGGGAAGCGGCCGACCCGGACCTCGCGCCCGGCCGCCTTCGCCTTTTCCTCGGTCAGGCCGACGCTGGCCACCTGCGGGTGGCAGTAGGTGCAGCCGGCGATGGAGTCGGGCCTGACCGGATGCGGGTGCTGCCCGGCGATGAGTTCGGCGACCATCACGCCTTCATGGCTGGCCTTGTGCGCCAGCCAGGGCGGGCCGGCGATGTCGCCGATGGCATAGAGGCCCGGCACCCCGGTGCGGCAGAATTCGTCGGTGACGACATGGGTGCGGTCGATCCTCACGCCCAGCGCCTCGAGCCCGAGGTCTTCCACGTTCCCGACGATGCCGACGGCCGAGATGACGGTATCGAAGTCCTGCGTGGTGACCTGGCCCGCCTGCTCGATATGGGCCGTCACGCCGACCCCCGGCCTGCGGTCGAGCTTCCTGACCGTGGCCTTTTCCAGGATCTTCATGCCCTGCTTCACGAACTGCTTCTTCGCGAAGGCCGAGATCTCGGCGTCCTCCACGGGAAGGATGCGGTCGAGCACCTCGACGACCGTGGTCTCGGCGCCGAGCGTGTTGAAGAAGCTCGCGAATTCGATGCCGATGGCGCCCGAGCCGATGACGAGGAGCTTCTTCGGCATCCGGGGGGCGACCAGCGCGTGCCTGTAGGACCAGACGAGATCGCCGTCGGCCTCGAGCCCCGGAAGCTCGCGCGCGCGGGCGCCGGTGGCGAGGATGATGTGCTTCGCGGTCAGGTCCTCGCTGCCCTTGTCGGTCCTGACCGAGACGGTGCCAACCTTTGGCAGGGTCGCGCTGCCCATCACCACCGTGACCTTGTTCTTCTTCATCAGGTGGCCGATGCCGCCCGAAAGCTGTTTCGCCACCGCGCGCGAGCGGGCGACCACCGCGGGCAGGTCGTAGCCGACGCCGTCGGCCTTCAGCCCGAAGTCCTTTGCCCGGTTCATCAGGTGGAGGACCTCGGCCGAACGCAGCAGCGCCTTGGTCGGGATGCAGCCCCAGTTCAGGCAGATGCCGCCGAGGTGTTCGCGTTCGACGATCGCCACATTCAGGCCCAGCTGGCTGGCGCGGATGGCGGCGACATAGCCGCCCGGCCCGGCCCCGATGACCACCACGTCGAACGCCCGTTCAGCCATTGCCGTCCCTCCCGCCTGGCAGATAGTTTGCCATTAAACCATTTTCCCGGCCGCAACAACGCGCGGTGCCGGAAGCCCCGTCATGCGGCCCCGTCATGGCCCCCGCCGCCGGGCGCGGCCGCCATCGCGCGGACCAGCGCCGGATAGCCGCCGGCATCGAGGAAGTCCTGTTCCGCGGCCGTCGTCGCGCGCCCCAGCGCGGCATTGCGGAAGGGGAAGCGGCCGAAGCGGCGGATGATCTCGCGGTGGACGCGGGCATGATGGGCAAGCTCCGGGTCGCCGGACATGCGTTCCTCCATCAGGCGCACGGCGAGGTCCTGATCGGCGGCGGATTCGGAATGTTCGAAGGGCATGTAGAAGAACTGCCGCGCCGGGCCCTCGGTGGCGAGATCGTGCCCGGCCGCCAGCGCCCGCCGCGCCGCGTCGCGCGCCAGCGCGTCGGTCGCGAAGGCGCGGGGATCGCCGCGGAACATGTTGCGCGGGAACTGGTCGGCGAGGATGATGTAGGCGAGCGCCCCCTGCGGTGCGGCGAGCCAGTCCACGAGATCGCCGACGCGCAGCGCCTCCCATGCCGCGCCGAAGCGGTCGCGCACGGCCTGGTCGGTGGCTTCGGTCGCGGTGTACCAGCCGCCCTCGCCCACCTCGCGCAGCCAGAAGTCCAGGATCCGTTCCGGCGTCGTCGTCATCGCCCTGCCCCCTCGGCCCTTCCCCGTGCCCGTTCCTCGCGCGCCTCGAGCGCGGCCTCGACGGCGATCGAGGAGGCCGAGGTGGACATCACCGCGATGCCGCTCGGCAGCGGCGTGCCGAGGATGGCGCGGCGCGTCATCCGCCAGGCCGCATAGCCCGCGAGCGCGAGGAACAGCACGCCCATGAAGATGAAGTAGGCCGACGGCCCGAAGCGGACCATGAGCCAGCCGGTCAGCACCGGCCCGCCGATCGCGCCGAGGCCGTTGATGAAGATCAGCCCGGCCGAGGCCGCCGCCATGTCGGAATTGTCGAGGAAGTCGTTGGTATAGGCGAGCAGCAGCGCGTAGAGCGGGTTGGCGATGCCGCCGAGCAGGAGGCCGAGCGCGAAGACGACGGCGGAGGTGAGCGGCAGGACCGGCGCGGCCAGCGTGACGAGCGCCCCGGCACAGCCGAGCGCGAGGATGATGCGGCGGCGCCCGAAGCGGTCGGAGGCGAAGCCGATCGGATACTGCGCGACGAGGCCGCCGGCGAAGATCAGGGCGACATAGGTCGAGATCTGCGACACGCTGAGCCCGGCCTCGGAGCCCCAGACCGCCGCCATGCCGAACAGCGCGGCATAGATGCCGCCGAGCAGGAACATCCCGACGCAGCCGAGCGGGGAGGCGCGGAAGAGCATGACGAAGCTGAGCGGCTTGGTGCTTTCGAAGGAGGGCGCCGGCGCGGTGGTGAGCAGGATCGGCATGAAGGCGAGCGAGACGAGGACCGAGGGCAGGATGAAGAGCTCGAACCCTGCCGGGTCGGCGAGGTTCATCAGCGCCTGGCTGGCGATCATCCCGATCATCTGGACGATCATGTAGAGCGACAGCGCCTGGCCGCGCGTCTCGTTCGTGGAGGCGTTGTTGAGCCAGCTTTCGGCGGTGATGTAGACGCCGCAGAAGCAGAAGCCGATCACCGCGCGCAGCACGGCCCAGGCGATCCAGTCGGGCGCCACCGGATAGAGCACGAGCACGGCCGAGATCAGCGAGCCGAGGGCCGAGAAGACGCGGATATGGCCGACGCGGCGGATCATGTCGGGCGCAAGCCGCGAGCCCATCAGGAAGCCGGCGTAGTAGGCGGCCATGACGTAGGACATCTCGGCGGCCGAGAAGCCCTCGATCCCGCCGCGCACGCCGAGCAGCGTGCCCTGGATGCCGTTGCCCAGCATCAGGAGCATGATCCCGAGCAGGAGGGCCCAGGAACTGGCGAGAACGGCGAGCATCGGGGCCTCCGGCGGCGGTCGGCGCGACGATAGCGTCAGACGGGCGGGGAGGGAACCGGGGCGCGGCGCGGGAAGAGGAGCGAGGCGTCGCCGTAGGAGAAGAAGCGGTAGCCGCCGGCGACGGCATGGCGGTAGATGGCGCGGATGCGGTCGGCGCCCATCAGCGCCGAGACCAGCATCAGGAGCGTCGATCGGGGCAGGTGGAAGTTGGTCATCAGCCCGTCGGTGACGCGGAACTCGAAGCCGGGATAGATGAAGATGTCGGTCGACCCGCGCCAGGGCTCGACGCGGCCGGAGCGGGCAGCGCTTTCGATCAGGCGGAGCGCGGTGGTGCCGACCGGGATGACGCGGCCGCCCTCGGCCCGGGTGCGGTTGATTTCGGCGGCGGCGGCGGGCGTGATCTCGCCCCATTCGGCATGCATCCGGTGGGCGGCCACGTCCTCGACCTTGACCGGCAGGAAGGTGCCGGCGCCGACATGGAGCGTGACCTCGGTCATCGCGACGCCGCGGTCGCGCAGGGCGGCGAGGAGCCAGGGCTCGAAGTGCAGCGAGGCGGTGGGGGCGGCGACGGCGCCGGGGACGCGGGCGAAGACGGTCTGGTAATCCTCGCGGTCGGACGCGTCGGGGGCGCGCCGGGCCGCGATGTAGGGCGGCAGCGGCATCTGGCCCGCCTCGGCCAGGGCGGCGTCGAAGGCGGCGCCCTCGAGGTTGAAGACGAGGCGGGCCTGGCCCCCGGCGACCCCGGCCAGCACCGCCGAGAGACGGTCGGAGAAGACGAGCGTCTCGCCCGCCCTGATCCGGCGCAGCGGCCGGACGAGCGCCGACCAGCCGCCGCCGGGCGCGGGCGCAAGCAGCGTCGCCTCGACGCGCGCGGTCGCCGGTCCGGCGGGACCGGTGCGCGTGCGGGTGCCGGTCAGGCGGGCGGGGATGACGCGGGTGTTGTTCAGGACCAGCCGGTCGCCGGGGCGCAGGAGGCGCGGGAGGTCGCGGACATGGGCGTCGGCGATGGCGTCGCCCTCGGCGACGAGGAGCCGCGCCGCGCTGCGCGGACGCGCCGGGCGCGTCGCGATCAGGGCCTCGGGGAGGTCGAAGTCGAAGTCGGAAAGCTTCATTCCGAGGCCTGCGCGGCGGCGGGCGGCGGCGCCCGGAAGATCTCGCGGAACATGCCGGGGGTCAGGATCGACAGCGGGTTGACGCTGACCTTCGGGGCGTCGGCGCTGCCGCGGAGGCGGTAGGTGAAGCCGAACAGGCCCTCGCGCCGCTTCGAGAAGGGCGAGCCGACGACGTTGATGAGGTAGAAGGGCGAGATGGTGCCGCTGATGTCCATCTCCCTGGTGGCGGGGCGGTAGGTGCCGACGCCCGAGACGCCGAGCGAGGCGCCGATCGCCGAGCCGCCGGAGATGCGCAGCTCCTCGGGCGAGAGGCGGAACTGCCCGCGCACGTCCGAGAACAGGATGCCGGGGCCGGAGAGCTGCTCGATCGCGCCGACGACCGAGACGAGGCCGAGAAGCTCGGCGAGGACGGGCGCATCGACGACGCGGATGTCGCGGATCGAGAGCGAGCCGGCATAGTGGCCGGGCGGGCCGGCCGGCAGCAGCGTCATGTCGAGATCGCCGCCGCGCCCGCGCGCGAAGACCCCGGCGGAGCGGAAGACGCCGCCGGCATCGGCCGCCCGGATGCGGAAGGCCGAGCGGCCGTCGCGCGGCTCGACGGCGCCGGAGATCTGGGTCTCGCCGTTGATGCGGGCGCGGAAGCGGCCGGTCAGCCCGCCCGCGGTGGTGAAGTCGCCGGTGAAGCCGGTCAGGGTCACGCCGCCGGCGATGCGCAGCCGGTCGAGCGCCACGCTGAGCGGCGGCGCGTCGCCGGCGCCGCCCGCGGGGGCGAAGCGGGCCTTGCCCATGTCGGCGCTGCCCGCGGTGACGGCGATGGCGGGAGGTCGTCCGCGGCCGCGGCCGGTGAGGGTGAGGGCGCCGTCGAACCAGTCCTCGATGCGCAGGCCGGCAAGGGTGAGGCGGTCGAGCCCGCCGTCCCGGCGCAGGCTGGCCGTGCCGCTGGCGCTGAGGCCGGGGGCGGCGAGGCTGAAGGAGGTGACAGCGGGCGGGCTGTCGGGCGTGGCGAGGCGGCCCTCGACCCTGAGCGAGCCGGTCGCCGCCGGGCCCTTGCGCCAGGCCAGCCCCGGCACCGCAAGGCCGATGCCGGCGAGATCGGAGGCGAGCGCGAAGCGGGGCGCGGCGCCGGGCGCGAAGTCGAGCCGGATCGCGGCGGTGCCGGTGCCGGTGAGCGCGCCCTCGGGCAGCGCGACGCCGAAGGCCGCGAGCGCGGCGGGGGAGAGTTCGAGATCCCCCTCAACGGCGCTGACGCCCTTCGTCCCCGGCCCGAAGGGCTGCCGCCAGGCGGCGTCGAAGGGGATGCCCGACAGGGTGCCCCGGCCCGAGATCGCCATCCCCTCCGGGCTGGCCGTGACCTCGAGCCGCTCGGCCCGCAGCGCGCGCCCCGGCATCAGCCGGTCCGACGCGACACCGGTCAGCACGCCCCTGACGTCGAAGGCGACCTCGGACGCCGGCACCTTCGCCTTGAGCGGGAACTCGAGCGTCGCCGCGATGCGGGCGCGGCCGGTGACGGCATCGACGGGCCGGCCCGCCCTGGTCAGGAAGCGGAAGGGCGGTTCGTCGAGCATCGACAGGGCGGCGGTGATGGTGCTGTCGCTGCGCAGCTCGACCCGGGCGGGCGCCGGAACCACCCGGATGTCCGGGACCGCGAGGACCGACCCGGCGAGATCGACGCGGCCGCCCTTCGGCGCGGTCACGTGGCCGCGGTCGAGCACCAGCGTATAGGCATTGTCGTGGATGGTCGCATAGCCGGCGCCGTCGCGGATCGGCGGCAGCGAGGGCAGGAAGCGGACATCGGCGCCGCGGAATTCGTAGCCGAGGCCGATCCGCCCCTCGGCGCCGGGCGCCAGCCGCAGCGCCGCCGTGAGGTCGAAGAGTTCGGCGGTGGCGACGTTGCGTTCGAGCCAGGCGCGCGTCTTCGGCACCACGCCGACCGGCCACAGGGCGAGCAGCCTGTCGCTGCCGATCGCGTCGATGCCGACATCGAGCGCCACCGTCCAGCCGTCGCCGGCGGCGCCGGCGCGGCCGCTGGCCTCGATCCGCGTGCCCTCGCCCGCAAGCGTGAGCTGCCCGAGTTCGACGCTGAAGGGACTGAAGGTCAGGCGCAGGTCGGCAAAGCCTTCGGCAAAGGCGACGGGGCTGGCGAAGAGCCCCTCGGGGTCGGCGTTGAGGTCGCTGAGGCGGATCTGGGCGACGAGCCCCGAGGGCAGGCCGTCGGCGTCGCTTTCGAGCCAGCCCCGGCCTTCCGCCGACACCCGCAGCGCCCGGCTGTCGAAGGTGGCGTCGCTGAAGGTCACGGTGCGCGCCGCCGGGTCGAAGCGGGCGGAGAGACGGGCGCCGGTGAAGGCCACCGGCCTTGCCCCGTCCTCGGGCCGGATCGCCCCGGCGCCGATGTCGAGCGTCGCCACGGTCTCGCGCGGGGTGCCGTCGGTGTCGAAGCCGGTGCGGATCAGCCCCGAGATCGGCGCATCGACGAGGCCGAGCCAGGCGAGGCCGTCCGACAGGCGGGCGACGTCGCGGGCGGGGATGTCGCGGACGCGGACCTCGAAGCGGGCGTCGGGCGAGTTCTTGCGGGAAGCGAAGTCGAACTCGATGCGGCCCGCGGGCTGGCCGGCCCCCGCGCCCGAACGCGCCTCGACCCCGGCGGCCGCCCCGGCGCCGTTGCCGGCCACGTCGAGGCCGACCGCGGCGGCGATGCTGTCGGCCGTCTGGTCGAGCGTGACCTTGCCGTTGTCGGTGCGCAGGGTGCGCCCGGTGGCGGCGTCGCGGACGACGAGGGCGATGCCGGAAAGCTCCACCCGCTCCACGGCGGCGAGGCCCGGCAGGCTGAACAGGCTGTCGAGCGCCGCCAGAGCCTCGGCCGGGCTGACGGTGGCGGCGGCGGAAAGGCCGGGGGGCGCGGCGGCCCCGGCCGCCAGCGGCAGGTCGAAGGTTCCGTCCGGCAGCCGCGTCAGGTCGATGCGGGCGCCGGAGAGCGAGACCCGGCGCGGGGAGAAGGTGCCGCGCAGGAGCAGGTCGGGCGCGAAGGCGGCGGCGACGTCGTCGGCGACCGCGAGCGGGCGCCCGTCGGCAAGGCGGATGGTGACATCGGTCAGGCGCACGCCGGGCACGAGGCGGTCGCCGAGATGCGCCTCGATGCCGCCGATCGACACCGAGGCCTGTCCGGCCAGCGCGGCGTTGACGCGGCCCTCGATCTCGGCCACGGCCCAGTCGGGCGCCGGGACCAGCCGCCCGATCAGGGCGAGCAGGCCCACCACCGCGAGCGAGCCGAGGATGACGACCTTGGCGAAGAGCCGCAGCGGGCCGGTCCAGAGCGTCGGGCGACGGCGGGCACGGGGCGCGCGCGCCGCGCGCCGGCGCCGGCCGGATGCGCCGCTGGCGCCGGTGGCGGCACCGGCGGCGGCGCCGCCGGGCGCATCCGGGGTCACGTCCGCGGGCGCAACCGTGGTCACGTCTGCGGGCGCGGCGGCGGCGGGCGCGGCGGGAAGCTCGGTCGTCATCCTTTCCCTTTAACTTCCGGGCGGCCGGATTAGAACGAGGACAGGCTTACACATTTCAGGGACCACACGCAGTCATGATCGAAGCTGGCCAACCCGCACCGGATTTCACGCTGCCCGCGACCGGCGGCGGCACGCTGACGCTCTCGGCGCTCCGCCCCGGCAAGGTCGTCCTCTACTTCTACCCCAAGGACGACACCTCGGGCTGCACGCTGGAGGCGATCGACTTCACCCGGCTGGCGGCGGATTTCGCCGCCGCCGGGGTGACGGTGATCGGCGTCTCGAAGGACAGCGTCAGGAGCCACGACCGGTTCTGCGCCAAGCACGGGCTGGGTGTGACGCTGGTCTCCGACGAGGGATCGGATGTCTGCGAACGCTATGGCACCTGGGTGGAGAAGAGCATGTACGGCAGGAAGTACATGGGCATCCAGCGCGCGACCTTCCTGATCGACGGGACGGGGAAGGTGGCGCGGGTCTGGCCGAAGGTCGAGGTCAAGGGCCATGCGGAGGAGGTCCTGGCGGCGGCGCGGGCCCTGTAGGGCGCGGGGCGCGGCGGCCGGGGGCGGGCATGGCGGCGGATGGCGGCGCGGAAGGTGACGGGGGCGCTGAAGGGGGCGCTGAAGAACGCGCTGACGGGGGCGCTGACGGAGGCGCGACGCTGACCGGGCTTGCCGTCGCGGTGCTGACGACCGCGGACGGGCGCGCCAAGACGGCCCTGTCGCGGCGCCACGCGGCGCAGTGGTTCGCGGCGCGCGCGGCGGGGGCGGCCCTGCCGATCGGCGCGGTGCGGCCGCCCGACCGGCCGGCCCGGCCGGAGCGGCCGGTCCTTCTGGCCCCGCGCGACGTGCCGCGCCGGCGGCCGGGCACGGCGGCGGGGCGGATCGCGCTTCTCCACGCGGTGGCGCATATCGAGCTCAACGCCGTCGATCTGCACTGGGACATCATCGCCCGCTTCGCCGGGGTGCCGATGCCGGTCGGGTTCTTCGACGACTGGGTGAAGGCGGCCGACGAGGAATCCAAGCATTTCAACATGGTGTGCGACTGTCTTGAGGCGATGGGCAGCCATTACGGGGCGCTGCCCGCGCACGAGGGCATGTGGCGCGCCGCCGCGGACACGGCCGCCGACCTGATGGGGCGGCTCGCCGTGGTGCCGATGGTGCTGGAGGCGCGCGGGCTCGACGTCACCCCCGGCATGATCGAGATCTTCCGCCGGGCCGGGGACGCGGCGGCGGCCGCGGCGCTGGCGACGATCCATGCCGAAGAGGTCGGCCATGTGGCCTATGGCTCGAAGTGGTTCCACTTCCTCTGCGGGCGGCACGGCATCGACCCCAAACCCGCCTTCCACGATCTCGTGCGGCGCTACTTCCACGGCGCGCTGAAGCCGCCCTTCAACGAGGAGAAGCGCGCCGAGGCGGGCCTGCCGCCCGACTTCTACTGGCCGCTGGCGGAGCGCGGCGCGGACGCCTGACCGGGCCCGGCGCGGTCGTTGCAGGGTGCAAAGGCCGGGGGCTGCGGCTTCGGCGGGAATCTGCCAAAGACCCGGCCTGCCCGGGGGGCAACCGGGGGGCCGGGCCAGAACGTGTTGCGGATCAAGGCACTGGCGGCTAAGCGAGGGTCATGCGGGGCGGGCCGGGGATGGGCCGGCCCCGCACGCCGACGCCTGACCACGCTGCACGGGGCAATGGATTGCACAGACGACTGATGGACCGTGTCAACACGGCGATCGAGGGCTACCTGCCCGAGCGCAGGCTGTTCCTGAAATCGGACACCGAGACCCGCTTCGTCCGGCTGCGTCCGGTGGCGCAGCTTCTGATGCTGTCGGGCGGGGCGATGCTGATCGGCTGGACGATCATCGTCTCGGCGATCTTCTTCATGGATTCGATCGGCTCCGGCAGCAGCCGCGACCAGGCGCTGCGCGAGCGCGAGGTCTACGAGGCGCGGCTGGCGACGCTGACCGCCGACCGCGACCGCCGCCTTGCCGAGGCGAAGGCGGCCGAGGAGCGCTATGCCGTCGCGCTGCGGCAGGTGTCGTCGATGCAGACCGAGCTGATGGCCTCGGAGGAGCGGCGGCGCGAACTGGAGACCGGGATCGAGGTCATCCAGAAGACGCTGCGGCGGGCGGTGGCCGAGCGCGACGCGGCGCGCGGCGAGCTCGAGGCGCTGACCGTGGCGGCGGTCGGCGGCACGCCGGCGGGGCGCAGCGAGGCGACCGAGAACGCCGACCTGTCGCAGACGGTCGATTTCCTGACCGGCGCGCTCAACGCCACCGCCGAGGAGCGCGACCTGATGGCGGTGGCGGCCGACGCGGCGCGGGCCGAGACCGAGGAACTGATCTACGCGCAGCGGCTTGCCGAGGAGCGCAACGACGAGATCTTCACCCAGCTCGAGGAGGCGGTCACGATCTCGATGGCGCCGCTCGACAAGATGTTCAGCGCCGCCGGTCTTGACCCCGACGACCTGATCGAGACGGTCAGGCGGGGCTATTCGGGCCAGGGCGGGACGCTCGGACCGCTGATGCCGGGCGCCGGTCCCGACGGTCCGGCCGATGCCGCCGGGCGCCGCGCGGCGGCGATCCTGGAAGGGCTCGACCGGATGAACATGTACCGGATCGCGGCGGAGAAGGCGCCCTTCGCGATCCCGGTGAAATCGTCGTTCCGCTTCACCTCGGGCTTCGGGCGGCGCTGGGGGCGGCTCCATGCCGGCGTCGATCTGGCCGGGTCCTACGGAACGCCGGTCCATGCCACGGCCGACGGGGTGGTGGTGAAGGCGGGGCCGATGTCGGGCTACGGCCGGCTGGTCGAGATCCGCCACGAGTTCGGCCTGTCCACCCGCTATGGCCACCTGTCGGATATCGATGTCAGCGTCGGGCAAAGGGTCTCGCGCGGGGACCGCATCGGTGCTATGGGGAATTCCGGCAACTCGACCGGCACGCATCTGCACTACGAAGTGCGCGTGAACGGGGACCCCAAGAACCCGATGACCTACATCAAGGCAGCGAAAGATGTTTTCTAAGAGCAGGATCAACGAGCCGGGACCGAAGGCCGGATCCGACGCGGACAAGCCCAAGATCCCAGAGGCAGCAGCAAGACCGATGAACGATTTCTCCCCCCTGACGACCAAGTCGAAGCCCGCCGCCTCCGTCCTGTCGGCGGACCTGACGATTGTCGGCAACCTCAAGACGACCGGGGACATCCAGGTCGAGGGCGTCGTCGAGGGCGACATCCGGGCGCATCTGCTGACGGTGGGCGAGACCGCCACGATCAAGGGCGAGATCGTCGCCGACGACATCGTGGTGAACGGCCGGGTGATCGGCCGCGTGCGCGGGCTGAAGGTGCGGCTGACCTCGACCGCGCGGGTCGAGGGCGACATCATCCACAAGACGATCGCGATCGAATCCGGCGCCCATTTCGAGGGCTCGGTACAGCGCCAGGAGGACCCGCTCGCCCAGGGCGAGCCGAAGGCGCTGCCGCCGCTCGGCACGATCCGGCTGACCAACGAAGCGGCGCCCGGCTGACGGCGCCATGATCCGGCGATGACGGCGGGCGCGGGGGGGCAGGCGCCGGGCCCCGCGCCCTTTCCGGGCGCGTCCGCGTCCCCCGGCCTGCATCCCGGCCTGCCCCCCGGCCGCCGGCGGTTCGCCCTGCTGGCGGCGATCCTGGCCTCGGCGCTGGGCTTCATCGACACCTCGGTGACGGCGATCGCGATGCCGGCGATGCGGGCGGCGCTGGCGGCCGACCTCGCGCAGGCGCAGTGGATCGCGAACGCCTACCTGCTGGCGCTGTCGGCGCTGGTGCTTGCCGGGGGCGGGCTCGGCGACCGCTTCGGCGTCGCGCGGGTCTTCGCGGCGGGGATCGTGCTGTTCGTGCTGGCCTCGCTGGCCTGCGCCCTTGCCCAGACGCCGGGCCAGATGATCGCGGCGCGCGCGGTCAAAGGCTTCGGTGCCGGGTTCATGGTGCCGGGCTCGATGGCGATCATCGCGCTGAGCTATCCGGCGGCGGAACGCGGCCGGGCGCTCGGCCTGTGGGCGGCCTCCTCGGCGATCGCGACGGCGGCCGGACCGGTGCTGGGCGGGGCTCTCATCACCTTCGGGCCGGACTGGGGCTGGCGGCTGATCTTCGCCGTCAACCTGCCGGTCGGGGCGCTGGCGCTGGCCGCCCTGTCGCGCAGCGGGACCGGCGACCGCGGCCGGCCGGGGGCGCCGGTCGATGCCGCCGGCGCGGTGCTGGCGACGGCCGGGCTGGGCCTTCTGGCCTTCGGCCTGACCGAGGCCGGGCGCGGCATGACGGCGGCGGCGGCCGGCGCGGCGGGGCTGGCGCTGCTGGCGGCGTTCCTGGCCTGGGAGGCGCGGGCGGCGCATCCGGTGATGCCGCTGCGGCTGTTCGGGGAGCGGAGCTTCGCGGCGCTGAACCTGGCGACCTTCTTCATCTATTTCGCGGTGGCGGCCATGGTCTTCTTCTTTCCGATGACGGCCGTCACCGCCTGGGGCGTGAGCGAGCTGGCAGTGACGGCGGCGCTGGTGCCGATCTCGGTCCTGGTCGGGCTTCTCTCCGCCCCGGCCGGGCGGCTGGCCGACCGGATCGGCCCGCGCGCCCCGATCGCCGCGGGCGCGGCGCTTCTGGCGCTGGCCTATGGCGGGCTTGCGCTGGCCGCCCCGCAGGGCGACTTCTGGGGACGGATGGTGCCGCTGATGGCGCTGGCGGGCCTCGGCATGGCGGCGCTGGTGGCGCCGCTGACCGCCGCCGTCATGCGCGGGATCGCCGCCGCCGACGCGGGCGCGGCCTCGGGGATCAACAACGCGGTGGCCCGGATCGCCGGCCTGATCGCCGTGGCGGCGCTGGGCGGGGTCGCGGCGTCGGTCTATGCCGGGCATGGCGGGCGGGCCGGGTTCGGCATCGTCTCGGCCGGCGACGGCCATGCGGCGGCGACGGCGGCCGCTTTCGCGGCGGTGGCCTGGGCCGCCGCGGCCGCGGCGGCGCTGGGCATGGCCGCGGCGCTGGCGGGGCTGCCGCGCGGGGCCGGTCAGGCGGGGAAGGACAGCGCGCGCCGGTAGAGATGCCAGGTCGCGTGGCCGAGCACCGGCAGCGCGACGAAGAGGCCGAGGAAGAGGGGCAGCATCGCCGCCGCCAGCGCCAGCGCGATGGTCGCGGCCCAGGCCAGCATCGGCACCGGGTTGTGGCGGACGACGGCGACCGAGGTGATCATCGCGGTGACGAAATCGACCTCGCGGTCGAGCAGCATCGGCAGGGCGCAGACGGTGGTGGCGAAGAGGACGAGCGCGAAGCCGGCCCCGACCGCGCCGCCGACGAGCAGCATCAGCGGCCCGTTGCCGGTGAGGAAGAGCGTCGCCAGATCGTTGCCGGGCGAGAAGGCGCGCAGGCCGAGGAAGAGCGCGAAGATCGCATGGGCGACGAACATCCAGAACAGGAAGACGACGAGGATGACGGCCGCCATCGCGGGCACCTGGCGGTCCTTCTGGGCGAAGACGACGCCGAGGACGGCGCCCCAGCCGAGCGGCATTCCGGCGGCGAGGCGGCGGCTGACCTCGTAGAGGCCGGTCGCGGCGAAGGGCGCGAGCAGCGGGAAGCCGACGGCGACGGGGATGAGCCACCATTCCTGGCCGGCGGCGGCATAGACGAGGTAGAGCAGGATGCCGCCGGCGACATAGACGGCGCTGAAGAAGAGGCCGAAGAGCGGGGCGCGCCGGAAGTCGCGCCAGCCCGCCCGCAGCACGGCCCCGATGTCGTCGAGCGTCAGGTCGCGCGTCACCGGCGGGGACGCGGCGGTGTGGCTTTCGGCCATCCCTCCCCCTTCGTCCGCGCGCGGGTCAAGTCTAGCCTGACGCCGCCCGTCCGGGAACCCCCTTCCCGTCCGGCCCGGCCGGGCGGCGGCGTCAGGGGGCGGCAGGCGTGGCGGGCGCCCTGCCCTTAGTCCGCCGCCGCCGCGTCGGCGCGGCTCTTGCCGGCGACGTCCATCGCCAGCGTCGCGGCCATGAAGCCGTCGAGGTCGCCGTCGAGCACGCCCTGGGTGTCGGAGGTCTCGTAGCCGGTGCGCAGGTCCTTCACCATCTGGTAGGGCTGGAGGACATAGGAGCGGATCTGGTTGCCCCAGCCGGCCTCGCCCTTGGCCTCGTGGGCGGCGGTGATCGCGGCGTTCCGCTTGTCGAGCTCCATCTGGTAGAGGCGCGACTTCAGCGCCTTCATCGCGATCTCGCGGTTCTGGTGCTGCGACTTCAGCGAGGAGGTGACGACGATGCCCGAGGGGAAGTGGGTGATGCGGACGGCCGAATCCGTCTTGTTGACGTGCTGGCCGCCGGCGCCCGAGGCGCGCATCGTGTCGATGCGGATGTCCTTGTCCTGGATCTCGATCTCGATGGAATCGTCCACCACCGGATAGACCCAGACCGAACAGAACGAGGTGTGCCGCCGGGCCGAGGCATCGTAGGGCGAGATGCGGACCAGACGGTGCACGCCGGATTCCGATTTCAGCCAGCCATAGGCGTTCTTGCCGCTGATGCGGTAGGTGGCCGAGCGGATCCCGGCCTCCTCGCCCGGCGTCTCGGACTGAAGCTCGACCTTGTAGCCGTGCGATTCGGCCCAGCGGACATACATGCGCGCCAGCATCGCCGCCCAGTCGCAGCTTTCGGTCCCGCCGGCGCCGGCGTTGATCTCGAGGAAGGTGTCGTTGCCGTCGGCCTCGCCGTCGAGGAGCGCCTCGAGTTCCTTCTGGCCGGCGAAGTCCCTGAGCGCGCGGAGCGCGGCCTCGGCGTCGCGGACGATGGCCTCGTCGCCCTCGGCCTCGCCGAGTTCGATCAGTTCGAGGTTGTCCTTCAGCTCGCGTTCGATCCGGCGGTAGGTCTCGATCCCGTCGGCGAGGACCTGGCGGTCGCGCATCAGCTTCTGCGCCCGGGCCGGGTCGGACCAGATGTCGCCGGCCTCGATCATGGCGTTGAGTTCCTCCAGCCGGTGGGGCGCGGTGTCCCAGTCCATCCGCTGGCCGATCAGCCTGAGCGAACGGGTCACGCTGTCGGCAAGGGCTTGGGTCTCGGCGCGCATGGTCCCTCCGGCGGTGCGGCACGGGTCTTAGCGGCTGCGGCCGCGCGCGGCAAGCGCGGGGCGCGGCCGGAAAAGGGAGCGGACACAGGGAGGCGCGGCCGGACGGGGCGCGGCCGGACGGGGGCCGGGCGGTCAGTAGAGCCCGCCGGAGCTGATGGTGCCGAAATCGGCCTTGCCGGGGATGACCTTGCGTTCGCCGTCCGAGGTGGTCACCGTGGTGCCGTCGCCGGCATCGTATTCGCCATAGGCGAAGAGCGGCAGGTTCTGGCCCATCGCGAAGCCGCCGTCCACCATCGCGCCGAGGCCGAAGATCGGCTCCATCCCGTCGCGGAAGTATTCGGCCTGCACCCATTCGCCGGTGGCGTCGTCGGGCAGCCTTTCGCCGGTGAAGCGGTTGATCTTGATGAAATGGCCGCCGGGCGGAACGGCGAATTCGGTGCCGCCGTAGGACCTGATCGCCTCTTCCATGAAGGCCTGGAAGACGGGCACGCAGAGCGTGCCGCCGAAGGCGCCGGGGCCGAGCGTGCGGGGCTGGTCGAAGCCCATGTAGCAGCCCGCGACGAGGTTCGAGGTGTAGCCGATGAACCAGACGTCCTTGGCGTCGTTGGTGGTGCCGGTCTTGCCGGCCACCGGCACCGGCAGGTTGACGCCCGAGCCCGACCCGCGCAGCACCACGCCCTGCATCATCGAGGTCAGCTGGTAGGCGGTGACGGGATCCATGACCTGTTCGCGGTTCGAGACGATCTCGGGCGCGATGCCGGGATCGAGGCTGGCGAGCCGGCAGTCGTCGCACCGGCGCTGGTCGTGGCGGTAGATGGTGCGGCCGAAGCGGTCCTGGACGCGGTCCACGAGCGTCGGCTCCACCCTTTCGCCGCCGTTGGCGAACATCGCGTAGGCGGCGACCATCTTGTAGAGCGTCGTCTCCTGCGCGCCGAGGGCATTGGCCAGATAGGGCGCGAGGTAGTCGTAGACGCCGAAGCGTTCGGCATAGCCCGCGACCGTCTCCATCCCGACTTCCTGGGCGATGCGCACGGTCATCAGGTTGCGCGACTGCTCGATGCCGGTGCGCATCGGCGTCGGGCCGTAGAACTTGTTCGAGGCGTTCTTCGGCGTCCACAGGCCCTGCGGCGTGTCCACCGTGATCGGCGCATCGACGATAATCGTGGCGGGCGAGAAGCCGCTGTCGAGCGCCGCGGCATAGACGAAGGGCTTGAAGGAGGAACCGGGCTGGCGCTGCGCCTGGGTGGCGCGGTTGAACACCGAGGCCATGTAGCTGAAGCCGCCCTGCATGGCGACGACGCGGCCGGTGTTGACGTCCATCGCCATGAAGCCGCCCTGCACCTCGGGCACCTGGCGCAGCGACCAGCGCAGGAATTCGCCGGTCTTGTCGTCGGTGACCTGGCGGACCATGACGACATCGCCCGGCGCGACCAGATCGCCGGCGACCTGCGCCTTGCGGCCGAGGCTGCCGTCGGCGAGGCGCTTGCGCGCCCAGCGGACATCCTCGGGCGGGATCCAGTGGCCGTCCCCGTCCTCGTCCACGCCCTCGATGCCGACGCGGGCGGACTCCTCGCCGACCGACAGGACGACGGCGGCGTGCCAGCCCTCGACATCGCGCGGCAGGTCCGGCACCTCGGCCAGCGCGGCGCGCCAGGCCGCCTCGTCGCCCAGGACCTCGGCGGGCAGGGTCTTGCCGGTGCCGCGCCACACGCCCTGTTCGCGGTCGTATTTCTCGAGCGCCCGCTGCAGCGCCTTGGCCGCGAGCTTCTGCATCGCCGGATCGACGGTGGCCCGGATCGTCAGGCCGCCGCCGAAGAATTCGTCCTCGCCGAATTCGGCCGAAAGCTGGCGGCGGATCTCGTCGGTGAAGTAGTCGCGCGGCGGCAGGCTGTCCTTGAAGGCGGGGTAGTCCCCGTTCTGCACCGACCGGAGCGGCTTGGCCGTTTCGGCCAGATAGGTGGCCTCGTCGATATAGCCGTTCTGCCACATCTCGCGCAGGACGTAGTTGCGCCGTTCGGTCAGGCGCGCCTTCTCGCGCACGGGGTGATACTTGCCCGGCGCCTGCGGCATCGCGGCCAGCGTCGCGGCCTCGGCGATGTCGAGTTCGGCGAGCGACTTGTTGAAGTAGGTCTGCGCCGCGGCGGCGACCCCGAAGGAGTTCTGGCCGAGGAAGATCTCGTTGAGGTACAGCTCGAGGATCTTGTCCTTGCTGAGGGTTTCCTCCAGCCGCGTGGCGAGGATCAGTTCCTTGATCTTGCGTTCCGCCGAGCGGTCCGAGGACAGAAGGAAGTTCTTCATCACCTGCTGGGTGATCGTCGAGGCGCCGCGCACGTTCTCGCCGCGGGTGCGCAGCGCCTCGAGCCCGGCGGCGACGATGCCGCGGGCGTCGAAGCCGCGGTGATGGTAGAAGTTCTTGTCCTCGGCCGAGATGAAGGCCTGCTTGACGATGTCGGGGATGTCCTCGATCGGCGCGAAGATGCGGCGTTCCTGGGCGAACTCGTCCATCATCCGGCCCTCGCCGTCGTAGATGCGGCTGATCGTCTTGGGCTCGTACTGGGCGAGGCTCTCGTGGCTCGGCAGGTCGCGGGAATACATCCAGAAGATCGCGCCCACCGTCAGCGCGGCGAAGAACATGCCGGTGACGACCCAGCTGAACAGGCCCCCGAAGAACGAGAGGATGAAACGGAACACGCGCGCCCTGCCGAAGTGAGGTCCGACCGCCGACCTATACCGGAAGCGGCCCCCCGCCGTCAAAGATCGCATCGGCCCGCCGGCGGCGGGCGGGCGGCCGCGGCGGCGCGGTCGCGCGAACGTGACCGGCAGGACGGCCGCTACTGGCGCAAGAGGCGCGCCTCGGCGGCGTCGGCGACGGCCCA
>Ga0073934_10001029_pt1 | contig 71422 bp, 51 predicted proteins | sample LarsenN4metaG_FD_76834 | JGI IMG/M metagenome (GOLD analysis project Ga0073934, IMG submission 76834) | Hot spring sediment bacterial and archeal communities from British Columbia, Canada, to study Microbial Dark Matter (Phase II) - Larsen... ...
GAACTGCGGAGTTGCTCGATGAAGGACGTGTCGTAGGGCTTTTTCAAGGCCGTATGGAATTCGGTCCGCGAGCGCTAGGCGGGCGAAGCATATTAGGTGACCCGCGCGTTCCGGATATGCAATTGCGAATGAATCTTAAAATCAAATTTCGCGAATCTTTCCGTCCATTTGCTCCGAGCGTCCTGACAGAGCGTGCGGAAGATTATTTTGATCTGAAATGTGAGAGTCCGTATATGCTTCTCGTTGCTCCGGTGCGGGAAGAGATAAGAAAGCCGCCCGGTGAAGCAGAGCAATCTCTGTTCGGCATTGACAGGCTCAATGTTCCGCGCTCGACCATTCCTGCCGTAACGCATGTTGATTACTCGGCACGTGTTCAGACCGTTGATTCAGAGCGAAACCCGCGTTACTATAAGATTCTCAAGGCGTTCGAATCTCGTACCGGTTGCGGAGTATTGATAAATACTTCGTTCAACATCCGCGGCGAACCAATTGTTTGCCGTCCGGAAGAAGCATATCGATGCTTTATGCTCACGGAAATGGACGCTCTGGTAATGGAAAATCTAGTTTTGGTAAAAGAGGAACAGCCAGAAATGCCCGGAGCCGAAGAATATCGCCGGGCGTTCAAACCGGATTAACAATGGGAAAACGCAGAAGCAATATCATCAGCGAATTTTACGCATTTATTCGGACGCATAAAGCCTATTGGATGGCGCCCATTATTATTGCGATTTTGCTTTTGGCCGGCATCATCGTTCTTGGCGCTCTCGGCGGTGGAGCAGCGGCTCCTTTCATCTATACGCTTTTTTAATAAATGCCTTTTGTAAAACTGAATTGGCAGCCAAACCGAAAAGAACTGCGACAATTTGGAGCAGTCTTTCTCGGCGGTTTTGTTTTGATCGGCCTGGTCAAGTATCTATGGCCATTTGAACGCTTCATTACGCGTGACGAAACGCTGGGTTTTTGGCTGATTGCCATCGGGCTGATTGTCGGCGCCATTGGTTTGACAGGGACGCGGCTTGCCCTGCCTTTTTATTGGGCATGGCTTGGGATTGCCTTTGTTATGGGCAATATAATGAGCCGCCTCATCATCGCTTTGATTTACTATTTGATTATTACCCCGATGGGACTTTTAAGCCGCTTGGTCGGGCGCGATCCTCTTCAACTGAAAAAGCCGAAAGGAGACAGTTACTGGCGCGATTTGCAATTTCCAAAGGACAATGAAGCTTTCGAGCGTCAATTCTAGGCAATTTTATCGCCTATCAAGACTTTTTCGCGGTTTTGATTGATAGCAACGTAAACTACCTCAGCTTCGGTAACTTTTACCTTCTGTCCCTGGCTGCCGAAGCGTTCCGCTTCAACGATTACGTGGACGGTTATGGATGTCCTGCCAACCTTTAAAGTCTCGGCATAAAAACTGACAAGATCGCCGATATAAACCGGTTCGTGAAAAATGACTTCACGCATTGCGACCGTTACAAAGCGTTCGTGCCTGGTGTGGCGGACGGCTTCAACGCCACCGGCTATGTCTATATAACTCAATATGATACCGCCAAAGACCGTACCATGGGCGTTTGTATCACGCGGCATCATGGTAAGACGAATCGCAGGATCACGAAAGGTAATTGACTCTGCCGAAGTTTCGTTATGCATAAATATCAATAAATTAGTCGGCCGCGATTTTCGCTGCGTCTTTTTGCATTTGCCGGATTGTCCAGTTTTTCACGGTTTCACGCAGTTCATTCAAATGATTGTCGAAAAAATGGCCGCAATTCCCGAAGACAACCAATTCAGCATCGGCGGTCAGCTTGACTTGCTCGTACAGCCTTTTGAGATTTTCTACGGTGCCAAATTCGTCATTGTCGCCATGAATGAACAAAATCGGTTTACGGCTGCCCGGCAAAAAATCGTAATCATGGTATTTATCTACAGGCGTACCGATACTTATCAACCTTTCAACCCTTTCATCACGGACGCCGACTTCGAGACCGGTCCTTGAGCCGAAGGAAAACCCGGCAAGAGTTATTGAAAGTCCGGGAAATTCGGCTTTAAGGTATTCAAGAGCGGCTTTTACATCCTCAACTCCTTCCCGGACTTCGCCCCAGACGCCCGTCGAAGCGCCGACACCACGAAAATTGAAGCGAAGAACCGCAAGACCGGCATCATTGAGACCCGCCGCCGCGCGAAAAACAACCTTGTTGTGCATGGTCCCTCCGCCCTGCGGCAGCGGATGGCAGCAAAGTGCTGCTCCGCGGGGCGAAACTTTTGGAAGTTTAAGTATCGCTTCGAGATGTCCGGACGGCGAAGGTATAAAAAGATTGCCCTTAGGGTACATATCAAACTTTTGATTCTACGTCGTTGGCACCGGGTGTGGCAAACGTGCCGCCGATGGCCCCACATCTCCGGCCGACGGTAAAGTGGCCGTATGCAGAATAAAACCGCGTATCTGGCGTCTAGATATTTTAAGCGTTTTCGTGATACTTTTTGAGATTACCGAATCCTAAATCCCGAAGAGAACAATTTCTTTGGATAATCAATGAATCAAGAACCTAATGACGATCAACGGCCGGCAAAAGCCAATTGGCGGCAATATCTGGAGACCGAAGAGGCTACTCGTTTTGTTTACCTGATTTTCGGTTTTATTGCTATTGCAATGGTGCTCTCATATCTTCAGTTTCGCACGCAGGCAATCTGCTGCGGAGACTGGGACGGCTATTATCACATTCGCTGGGCATCTCTGCTTTGGGAAAATCTTTCTGCAGGTAAATGGCTTCCGCGTTTTGAATGGCTTCCTTTAACGGTTTTGAGCCCCGAGCGTTATGCGGACCATCATTTCCTGTTTCACCTTCTGCAGATTCCGTTTCTATGGTTTTTTGAGCCTGTGATGGCGGCAAAGGTTGCTGCAGTTGTCTTTGCCACTTTGGCGGTCTTCAGCGTTTACTGGCTTTTGTACCGCTACAATATCGATTATCTGCTGGTTTGGCTTGCCGCCATATTTGCCTGTGCGAATATGTTTTATTACAGAATGAATATGGCAAAGGCGCCGCCGCTGACCATAATTTTCACAATTGCCGGCATTTATTTTCTTTTCGAAAGGCGTTACAAATGGCTTTTCCCATTGATGTTTGCCTTTGTCTGGACATATAGCCTGTTCCCGCTGCTGTGGTTTGCGGCTATCATCTGGGCGATTATTATCGGGTGGAATGAAAGGAAGTTAGAATGGCAGCCGGTAGCCTATACTACGGCGGGAATGATTGCCGGTAATCTCATAAATCCCTATTTCCCCAATAATTTATACTTGTTTGTGGAACACGCTCTGACAAAAATCAAGGTCGGGAGCGATTTTGCGGTCGCAGTCGGCGGCGAGTGGTATCCTTACACCGGAGCGGAATTGCTGACGCATTTTCCCGTAGCGATGCTGGCAATGCTGCTCGGATATATTTTCTTTATGCCGCGCAACGGCAAATTACCGGAAAAAGCCGCTTTTTTCCTTATGTTTGTTTCCATACTGTTTGCGGCTCAATTCAGGTCAAAGCGTTTTGCCGAATACTTTCCCCCATTTGCCATTTTGTTTTTCGCCTTCAGCCTGCAGGCTTTCAGACAGCCGGCTGCTCTCGACCTCCCGGAGGAGTTCAAACGCGATATCGAGCCTTTTCTGGACGCGGAAAAATCCACCGGACATAAGTCCTACAGTGATTACCTTCGGGAAGCTTCGGCATGGGCAATTGGTATTGTTTTGTCAGTTTATTTCCTGTTTAACATAACAGGTTTTCACCGTTTCGGCATCGATCAGGAAGGCCTTGCGGAGACGATCGCCGCCAACGAATCAAATGACCGCTACAGCCGGGCTATGGAATGGGCAACCGGAAAGGACGAAAACGGCAACAGCAACATTCCCGACGGAGAACGCATATTCAATGCAAACTGGGACGATTTTCCGAAATTGTTTTTTTACGACACCAGGCATTCTTACGTTTACGGGCTCGATCCGAATTATCTTTATTCCGCAAATCCGGATCTTTACAGGCTCTTGCTGGACATAACCAATGCAAAAATTGATGACGCGGCTCCATTGATTCGCGAACGTTTCGGCGCGAATTTCGTATTCGTAGATGCACGCGAAAATGAAGACATGGTTGCTAAATTACTGGACAGCGGCTGGGCTGAGATTGCTTATGAAGACGATGAAGCGCGGATTATCCGACTAAGGCCGCAAAAGGCCGAACCAGTGCCGGAAACATTGGACAATGAGCCTGAAACACCTGAAGAAAAACAGATTCTTGACGAAATGGAGCGAAAAGAGATAAACGGGCCGGTGAACGTAAATAATGCAGTTAAAGAAGATAATGAAGCAAACGATGAACCCTGAGATTGTTTGAGGTGCATTTGACCAAACTTAGAAGAGGAAAATGAAACGGCGTTTATTCCAAAATCGGCGGCTGGCATATATTTTTTTGTTACCGGCAGGAGTGACGTTTTTTATTCTGTCCTCGATTTTTTTCATTGCCTGCAGCCCGAATCAGCGTATTATCGAATCATCCGCGGAGCACACCGAACCGACGTCTGACGTGCGGCCGACGCCGACTCCCTCATTCGAAAAAGACATTGAGGCAATGAAGACGGCGCAATTCCTTTTTATTTACGTTTTTCGCCGCAAAGACGGCCAACCGCTTGACGCAGATGATAAAAGATATGCAGCCCGCGTAATTCCGCCGGAAATGAATCGTCGTACAATTTCCGATGAAGGAAAAGCCATTATCGTAGGCTCAAATTACCGTATGCCGGATGAAACACTGAAGGTACTCAAACAGCGGTTTGAATTCGGAGATTTTTCTCCCGAAGCCGATAAATCTTCAGAAAGGTCAAAATGAAACTATAAGTAAACGAACCTCAAAAGAATATGCCGATTTTGAAACCGGAATCTGAAAATCCGTCTGAATTTTCCTTACCCGCAGAGGCAACTCCCGTAACCGTGCGGCTTGATCCATCGTCGCCTTCGATTCGCTCGATCGTCCGGATTGCCTTCGTTTCCTTGATAGTTTATTTCGTGGTTACGCGGATTGATTCCTATCTTGGTTCGCTCGCGACATTGTTGTTTTTACTGGTGCTTTCGATATTTCTGGCATATTTGATTGATCCGCTTGTAAAAATGATCCGACGGCCGTTCAAACTCCGGCAAATGGAACGCTTTATGCCGCGTTCAGCCGCGATTGTAATAGCCTATATTATCGTTTTCACCTCATTCGGGTTATTTATTGCATCGATTGCTCCTGGCGTTGCCCAGCAGGCAAGGGACTTCGGCTCAAGCCTTCCGAATTACAGCAATTCTATCCAGCGAAACCTTAACGAAATTAACAGACGGTTTGACCGTTTACGGATTCCCGATGAGGTTCAGGCAAAGATAAATGAACAAGCAGTTGCGATTGGTGAAAGGATTACTACCGGCGTGGGATTTTTTGTCGTTGGCTCGGTTATGTTTCTCCCCTGGCTGGTTATCATCCCGATTCTTTCGTTCTTCTTTCTCAAGGATGCCAATGATTTCCGTCTGGCCATTTTAAGACTTTTTCCTGCGGGACCGCTTCGTATCCGTGCGGATAGAATCCTACAGGACGCAAACAAGACGATGGCCGCTTACGTGCGTGCCCAATTGATATCAGTATTGCTTATCGGCTTTATTTGCAGTACAGGATTTTACTTTATCGGGCTGCGCTACGCACTGCTGCTTGGAATACTGGCCGGGATATTCGAGTTTGTTCCTTTGCTCGGACCTTTGGCAATCGGAATTATTGCCACAACCGTAGGTTCGCTCGGCGATAATCCTTTTCGCGGCTTTTATGTTGCTGTTTTTCTTATAATTTTGCGTATTGTGCACGATTACATCACATATCCGAGAATCGTACGCGGCGGTATTCATCTGCATCCGGTGCTGATAATCATTTCAGTTCTTGCCGGCGAACAAATAGCCGGAATCCCGGGAGTTTTTCTTGCAATTCCAACAGTGGCACTGTTTACCGTCATTTACCGGCATTATTTGGAACATCAAGGCAGCAAGACGCTGTTTGACGGTTTTTCAGAAGGCGAAAATACTGAATCCGCCATTAAATAAATATGACGCACCTGAGTCAGCTGGTCCTGATTTTTGTCCTTTTGCTTTTGCTTTCGGTGGCAGTTTATGTACTGACGGTCCGTGCTTTTTACTGGGGCGACCGCGACGGGCCGCCTAAGAAGCCAAAACGAGACGCCGAAAATCATCCGCAGGACTGATTTCAATACCGATTTCGACCTGAAAACATGGTATCGGAAATCCGGTGGCAGATAGTTTGACGCCGTCTTTTACCGTTGTAAGAAGAACATCCGCATCGTATTCACGGATTGCCCGATGTATCCTTTCAATACTGTGCTTCGGGTATTTATGATGATCCTCAAAAGCTATAAAGTGTTCGGGGCGTAAACCGTTTTGTTCCAGCAGGGCCAGAAAACTCTCAGGATTACCGATTCCGCAAAAAGCGACTGACTTTTTACCTTTCAGTTGATGCGGTGTCAATCGGGAGCCATTGCGATCGATAGTGCTGATTCCTTTGACGGAAACAGCGGAATAAAAAACCGGAGCGTATTTGTTGTAAATTCTGATTTTATCTTCTATCGGCTGCACCGAATCGTTTAATTCTGTCCTTGTAATAATTACAGCATCTGCGCGGGCAATTGCTTTCGGTTTTTCGCGGAGAATTCCGGCAGGCAATGGAATTTCATTGCCAAAAGGGTTGGTCGCATCTATCAAAAGCAGATCCAGGTCACGCCTTACTCTGAGATGCTGGAAACCATCATCGAGGATAAAAATATCCGGATTGAATACTTCGGACGCAAGACGTGCAGCTGCAAAACGGTCAGCATCCGCAATTATGACGGCACGCCCCAGCAGGGAACGCGCAAGTTCGAAAGCTTCATCGCCGGCCGTCCCGACATCGGCCAGAATTTCCGTCCGATTGCAAACAATGACTTGCCGTGAAGCATTATTGCGTCCATAGCCGCGCGTCAGAATACAAGGGAGAAGCCCGGCATCCGCTACGATTTCCGCGATAAATCCGGTAACGGGTGTTTTCCCGGTTCCGCCGACGGTAAGATTGCCGACGCTGATAGTCCTTTTACCGAGTGAATTTGATTTGAGGATGCCGCGGCCGTACAGACGGTTCCGAAATTCTACGATAGCGCCGTATAAGCTGCCCAATGGAACCAGCAGATTCATTGCCTCTTAAGAAAATTCGCAAGTAGTTGTTTACCGTGTTCGGTCAGGACTGATTCAGGATGAAATTGGACGCCTTCAACAGGTATTTCACGATGACGGATAGCCATCACAAGACCATCCGGTGAACTTGCGGATATCTCGAGACATTCAGGCACGGATTCACGTTCTACAATCAGCGAATGATATCTGCCGGCCCTGAATACCGGCGGAAGGCCTTCAAAAATGGTTTTACCGTCATTCTCTATTTCGACCGGTTTGCCGTGGACCGGTTCAGGGGCACGAATTACATGGCCGCCAAAAAGTTCACCTATTGCCTGATGGCCAAGACAAACGCCGAGAACCGGTATTTTACCTGCAAAACGACGTATAGCTTCAAGTGTGATGCCTGCGGTCTTTGGTGTGCCGGGGCCGGGAGATATCAACAATCGTGTTGGTCTGACGTTATTTTCCAAATCGTCAACGGAAATCTCATCATTACGAAAAATGCGCATTTCGACCCCGAGCTCGCCCAGATACTGGACAAGATTGTAAGTAAAGGAATCGTAATTATCTATAACTGCCAGCATTTCAATAGTTTAGCCGAGCGATGTCCCAAGCAGCCAATGGCCGCCGTCAACGACTAAAGTTACTCCATTGATATATTTCGCCGCATCGGATACGAGAAAAAGCGCGGCATTTTCTATATCGGCAATTTTGCCGAATCTTCCTAAAGGGATTTTTTTCGCCATTTTGTCTTTAAGCGGTTCGGGCAGTAATCTCCGCATTCCCTCAGTATCCTCGATTGGACCTGGAGCAATACCATTGACACGTATGCCATCCGGTCCCCATTCTACTGCCAGATTTCGCGTAATGGCATCTACGCCGGCCTTTGCCGCGGAAACGTGTATCTGCATAGGCGTAGCGAGATAATGCAGCGTAGCGGAGATATTTAGAATCTGACCGGATGATTGCTTCAGCGCTTCGTATGCCGCACGGCAAACGTTGAAAGTTCCCTTTGTATCGATGTCGAGAACTGTCCCGAAACCATTTGCAGACAGATCCTTTGCCGCACAAAGAAAATTTCCCGCAGCGCCGTTGACAATGATATCAATTTGCCCGAAATGATGGAGAGTTGCTGCGATTGCCGACTCAACAGAGGAGTAATCACGGACGTCTGCCGGAATGGCAATACATTCACTCCCCAATGTTTCGATAGCATTTTTCATTGGTAAAAGGTTTTCTTCCTTGCGACTGGAAATTGCAAGGCGGGCACCATGTTCCGCGAAAGCACGAGCAATGCCGCCCGTGATGCCTGTACCTCCGCCGGTTACAAATGCAACCTTTCCTTGTAGAATGTCAGGGTTGAATACTTTTGATTGCATAGTTTTTAATGAATGTTATCACAAACTGTGAAAAAACCTCGGCACCGCATCGAGTCAGATAAAGCCGGAAGCAAGAGCCCGATATCACACAGAAGTCTTGTTCTGTCGGTCGTAATTGCCTTAACCGCAATATTATACGGAGCCTGTTCACGAACTCCGGATGATCCTAAACGATATCTTCCGGCTGATTCATTGATAGCAGTAGCTTCCGACGATCTCGGAGCAGCTTTACGTCCTGTCGTCCGCAATGCATCGAAACAGGCAGGAATTAATACACTGCCGGATCTTTCAAATCTGGATGGGTTGAAAATTGCCGCGGCAATTACCGGATTCGAAGCCAGGGAGATTCCTGCGGACGGCAACCGTTCAGTTTTAGACCTTCGCCCAAAGGTTGTAGCCATAATGGAACTCAATGCGTGGAGCTGGCAGGTAAATTCAATCATCGAGAATGGCATCGGCGAACTGATCAATCAAGCTTACGGCGGGGAAGCGGAATTGGAGAGTTATCCAATATCCGATGGACAATACTATGTCTGGACAGCCAGGGATGGGCGGCGAATTATGGCATTTGTCGCAGGAGGTCTTGTTTTTATTGCTAATGACGAAGCGGCTCTGGATAAAGTATTGAGTGTCCGCTCGGGTTCGGAACAGGCATTAAGCTTTAATTTTGCTGACGCCAAAGGCGAAAACAGGGAAATAGTTGCCCGCGGCATTATAACTGAGGCAGGCATTGCCCAGATATCCAATATCCTTGCAATCCAAATGGCAATCGGTTCCGTAGAAGACGAGGAATCTAAACAGTTTATCTCCGCCGCGCTGCCGGTTATTGTCAGAAATTCCATAAAGCAGGTCGAATGGACCGCTGTTGACGATGGGGCAGGTTTTGAAGACCGGTATCGGATAGTGCCGGAGCCCAAAATCGGACAAGTTTTTGCTGAAACTCTTGAGGCTGGAAAAGGGGAATTCCGGGAACTTGCAAAGATGATTCCGGCCGATGCCGCTATGATAACATTCTACAATCTTAAAGATTCCAGAATCGCCTGGCGCAGTATTTTATTGTCCATACAGGCGGTTTCCGATCCTGTTACGGCGCGTCTTGCTCCGGTCTTTGCCAAGACTCTGGCGGAACCATACGGAATTGACGATACTGAAAGTTTTCTCGCTGCGGCAGGTAACCGCATAGCATCCTTCAGGATAGATCCTGAGGGCGAACAGGTTGCCGTTACAGGCCTTGCAGTTGATGAAACGCTTCTTCGAAGATCAATGACAAAGGAATTGGCTGAAACGAAAAACGTTGAGAAAATCGGCAGTTACACGATTTTACGCGCAGAAGAATATTGCTATGCCGCGGGCGATGGCGGCCGTTTTGCAGCGGGAGATTGTGCCGCTGTTGAAAAAGCTGTCGGTGCTGCAACTGCGGGCGGAAGCCTGGCCGGCACGGATGTCGAGCGCCAGATTGCGGATGTAAGCCGGGCAGCAGCGGTTACCTTTTCAACCAGAAATGTTGATTTGGCAGCGATTTTATCTCTCTTCGGAGGCCGCGTTCCGGAAGGGAAAAGCGGGGTAGAAAGAATTATTACAACAACAAATTTCGATTCCGGCGGAGCGAAACGGTCAGCCAAATCGGATTTTGGGCTGATTGGTTGGATGCTCGAGTCGGGAGAAAACAAAGAATAGCAGCTAACATACCTGAAAAAGAGCTTTAAGCCGTGTATTTCCTTGATTTACGCACTTCTCTTTTAAGTTTTCCCACGTTGTTTTCGATCCATTTTTCCGCCTCATCAAAATAAAGAAAACGCCTCTCGTCACGACGAAATTCGGGCGTATGATGATAACGGCGATTTCCGATTACCTTTGCCGGATGGAGAATATGGAGCATTTCGTGAAATACCACATATTCGACCACAAAGGGCGGAACCTTTGCCGAATCCAGAGATTTGCTGATTGCAATGGTTTTATGCGTTGCGTCGTAATGCCCCAGAATGCGATAAGTTTTTCTGGCAGACCAGGTTAGAACCGGTTTTGTAAGGGCATTGCCAAAATAATCTTTGTTTAACTTATCGAAAATACGGTCAAGGTCGTAACGTTCGCCTTTCGAAGAAGTTATGACCTTACGTCCATATTTTTTGCGGTATTCCGCCGCGCGGACGCGGAATTCATCTTTTGAAATGGCATTTGAATAAATATCTTTTGCTTCATCCGGTATGCGTTTCCGCAAAAGTTTTCCGACAAGGATCAAAGCCAAAGCCTGATGGGCCGGCTTTGGGAGGTCCCTGCATATATCCGAAATCCGAACATATGCCTTGCCGCGACGCAATCTAATAGTGTGATTAATGCCGATATATGGGTAAAAATCAACCTCAATCTCGGGGACTCTGTGTTTTGGATTAAAACGTCGAAAGGCATCCTCAAAAGACGTGCGAAGCGAATAGGGCGAAACAACCATAAAATATGTTAACCAGGGTTTAACGAATAATTATTGACACCGGCAGCGTAAAAATGATACTTCTCTTAATGGGAAACTTTCAAATGCAGCGCGGCTTGCCGCGTTGCGGAAAGAAAGCCAACCAACCTTTATCAGTAACGGAATGCCTGTTCGCGATGCACACCTAAGAATCGAGAATTTCCCGGATTTTCCCGATTCCCGCGGGCAGATGATACTTTCCGCGATCATCAATGAACATTTCGTTACGGGAGAACCGGTCGGTTCCAAAGCACTGGCGGAAAAATTTGCCAATGCATCCGGTCTCAGCGCTGCAACAATTCGCAGCGTTATGGGCGAACTCGAGGATCACGGTCTGGTAGAGCAGCCGCATACTTCGGCCGGAAGAATCCCGACAGATAAAGGTTACAGATACTACGTTGACAATCTTCTCGGGGTTCTAAGCCTGACGAACGAAGATCTGCGTCTAATTGGCAGTGAACTCGGTTTAAGTACAGGCGAATTCATAGAAGCACCGGACAGATTGATGGAACGTACCTCGCAATTGCTTTCCGCTCTTTCAAAAAATGTGGGCATCGTGGTTTCGCCATCTCTGGCACAAGACCGCCTGCAGCATATCGAATTCGTCAACCTCTCGGATAATCGTGTTTTGGTCGTTCTGGTTTCGGGGCCAAATATAGTCCATAACCGCATCATTCGTCTCAAAGCCGGCTTTACACGGGAGGAACTCGAACAAGCGGCCGCATATCTCAATACCGAGTTTGCGGGCAAAACGCTTTCTGAGATAAGAACGGAGATCGTCCGCCTGATGCACGAGGAAAAAGCATTATTCGATAAATTGCTGCAGAATGCCGTGATTCTTTGTTCTCAAAGTATTGAAGAGGACGAAGATAGTCCCGGCCAGGTTTTTGTCGAGGGAACGACAAACATCCTAAGTAAAAAGGATTTTGCCGATCTGGAAAGACTGCGCGGCCTGCTCGCTACAATTGGCGAAAAGTCACGCCTCGTTCAGATTCTGAATGAATGTGTTGCTCGCGACACTTCCCGCCCGGGAGCCGTTCAGGTCGTAATCGGGAGCGAAAACAAATCGCCGGAGCTCCGCAACTGTTCGCTGATTTCGACTTCTTATCGCGTCGGCAACAGCTCTGCCGTCGGAACCGTAAGCGTTCTCGGCCCGACACGAATCGAATACGCCCGAATGATTTCGATTGTTTCTTACGTAGCAAGGGCGTTAGAACGCACAATCGCCAGCGAACCTGCCGGCAATTGACCCGTCCTTCGGGTGTTTTCCTCATACTTCACAATAAATGGATTCAGATAACGAAATGGAAGAAGTGAAAGACCCTTCTCTGGAAATGGACGGCGAAGACCCGGTTTCCGTTGATGATTTCATCAGGCAGCTCGAGGAAAAGGAAAAAGATCTGCATATTACGGCAGACACCTCGATAATCGAAATAGCCGAAAGCTTCGATGACGGAAATCTACCGGAATTCCTGCGCGAAGATGTCGAAAAAGCTTCTGCGGCCCGTCAACAAACCGCTCCGGCTGCTTCGGCCGACAGCACAGCCAAGCTAAAGTCCGAGATTACAAAACTTCGCGAAGAAATTGCCCGCATTTCGACGGAAAAAGATGAAATGGCCGAAGCATTACGGCGATATGCAAAGGACTATGAGGCATCCCGTGCCCGTACGGAACGCGAACGTCAGGATACCTTTCAGAAACAAATCAGCAGACTAGCAACTTTAATGCTGCCGGCACTGGATAATCTCCATAGAGCGCTCGATGCTGCGGAACATTTGCCGGGAGAGAAAAATGAGTCATTCCAGCATTTCTACGATGGCATCGCACTCGTTTCAGAGCAGATTAACGATATTCTCAACAAAATGGGGATAAAACCGATACTTTCGTTAGGGGAAGAGTTTGATCCGCATTTGCACGAAGCGGTCGCTACGGAAGAAACTGACGAATTCCCTCCGAATACGGTTTGCCGGGAGCTCCTTCGCGGCTACATCGCCGGAGAAAGTGTGATCAGACACTCGCTTGTGAAAGTGGCACGGCCAATTTCTGCTGTTTCGCAAGAGACACAAATTAATGATGGTGATGCCGGTGCTACAGATTCTTTATCCGGTTAGATTTATGAAATTTCGTATTTGGAACCCACCGTCCGTTTTTGACCTGCCCTCAGGATTATCCGCTCCCGTCGAATCGCCCAAATTAAACAATAAAAGGAACTCGGAATATGAGTAAAGTAATTGGAATTGACCTTGGAACAACGAACTGCTGCGTATCAGTGTTGGAAAGCGGAACCGTTCAGATTATTTCTAATAAAGAAGGCGGACGCACGACACCATCGGTAGTGGCATTTACGGACAAGGACGAGAGACTGGTAGGTCAGATCGCAAAACGCCAGGCGGTTACAAATCCGACAAACACGCTATATGCGGTGAAACGTCTGATTGGCCGTAAATTCAACGCGCCGGAAGTAGAGAAGATGCGCGAGACCGTGCCTTTCCAAATCGTTGAAGCACCAAACGGCGACGCCCATATAAAAGTGTTGGATCGCGTTTACAGTCCTCCTGAAATTTCCGCAATTGTTCTTCAAAGGTTAAAAATGGCGGCTGAGGAGTTTTTGGGAGATAAAATCAGCGAGGCCATTATTACCGTTCCTGCATATTTTGACGATATGCAACGTCAGGCAACGCGTGATGCGGGAAAAATTGCCGGACTCAATGTCGAGAGAATTATCAACGAACCGACGGCCGCAGCGCTGGCATACGGCTTTGGCAAAAAGAAGAATGAAAAAGTGGCTGTTTACGATCTCGGCGGAGGCACATTTGACATTTCAATCCTGGAAATCAACGACGGCGTTTTCGACGTGCTCTCGACATCGGGGAACACTTTTCTCGGCGGCGAGGATTTCGACCAGCGGATCATAGACTGGCTGCTTGAACAGTTTCAACAGGCAAACGGCATTGATCTGCGCCAGGACCGTCTCGCATTGCAACGCCTGAAAGAAGCCGCTGAAAGGGCAAAATGCGAACTCTCCAGCGTTGATGAAACAACCATCAGCCTTCCATTCATCGCTGCAGACCCGACCGGGCCAAAGCACATTAATACCATTCTTACAAGACAGAAATTCGAAGAGCTGGTTAAAGATCTCGTCGAAGCTTCCGTGGAACCGTGCCAGAAGGCCTTGTGGGACGCGAAACTGGAGCCCAAGGACATTGATAAAGTAATTCTCGTCGGCGGGCAGACCAGATCCCCGATCATCGCAAGAACGGTAACAGAGGTATTTGGAAAAGAGCCAAGCGCCGAGATAAATCCCGATGAGGTAGTTGCAATGGGTGCAGCGATACAGGGAGGCGTACTTACCGGCGACGTAAAGGATATTGTTCTGCTTGACGTTTTGCCCCTCAGCCTGGGGCTCGAAACCCGCGGCGGACTTTTTGTCAAGCTGATTAACCGAAATTCGACCATTCCTCTCAAAAATACGATGACTTTCACGACGGTTGTAGATAATCAGCAATCCGTAGAAATTCACATATTACAGGGTGAACGTGAAATTGCCGCAGCTAATCGAAGCCTTGCTAAATTCGAACTGGTAGGCATACCGCCTGCGCCGCGCGGCGTGCCGCAAATAGACGTATGCTTCGAGGTTGATTCAAACGGTATAGTCAATGTTTCGGCAACGGATAAAATGACAGGGCTCGAACAGGCGATACAAATCACGCCATCTTCGGGACTTTCGCCCGACGAAATCGACCGCCTTATACTCGAAGCCGAGCAATCAGCCGAAAAAGATCGTGAAGAAAGGGAATTAATCACACTGCGTAACAGGCTGGATAATCTTGTAAAAAATGCCAGGAAGGCAATGGCCGAATACGGGCGATCATTCCCGCCCGAGGAACAGAAGGAAATAAACGGCATACTTTCCCAAGCTGAGGAAACAGTAAAATCCGGCAGCAAAAGTGAGATAGAAGCAGCACTTGTCAAAGTTGAGGAAACGGCAAGTAAGATTACTGCAGCGATGTTGAGCGCCGTATAGGGCGTTCATGTTTTATGGAAACATAAGTTCAGATGTCAGTTGCACACCTTGTCCGGGACTGTTCGGATTGGTTAGAATTATAAAGGCGTCAGTTCAAACGAGATTGGGCTGGCGCCTTTGCTGTCAGACTAATTTAATTGCAAACAATTTATGGCAAAACGTAATTATTACGAAATTCTTGGTGTTTCCAGGACGGCATCTGAAACCGAGATAAAAAAGGCTTATCGTGCGTTGGCAGTAAAATACCACCCTGATAAAAACCCCGGTGACGCAGAGGCCGAAGAACGTTTCAAGGAATGCGCGGAGGCTTACGCTGTTTTGTCCGATCCGCAGAAAAGAGCCTCATACGACCGTTTTGGCCATTCCGGCGTCGGAAGCGGCGGTTTCGATCCCGGCTTTACCAACATAGAGGATATTTTCGATCTTTTCGGCTTTGGCGAGATGTTTGGCAGCAGGACGCGTACCCGCTCTCGTGTACAGCGCGGTTCTGACCTCCGTTTCGATCTCGAAATAACGTTGGAGGAGGCTGCAACCGGTAAATCCGAGCGAATTACCATATCTCGTCTCGAAGTTTGCGGCGATTGCTCGGGGACCGGAGCCGAAAAAGGATATTCTGCGGAAAACTGCATCGCCTGCGGCGGAACGGGCCAGACACGTTATCAGCAGGGTTTTTTCAGTGTGATGCGCACGTGCCCTAATTGTTCCGGAAAGGGAACTGTCATCAGACAACCATGTAAAACCTGTCGGGGAAGTGGCCGTGTAGAGAGAGAAAAAGAAATCGAGGTCAAAATTCCCGCAGGCGTCGAAACAGGTTCGCGATTAAAGATAGCCGGAGAAGGCGAAGCAGGAATCAACGGAGGACCTGCCGGCGACCTGTATATTGTAGTGCACGTAAGTGAGCATGAGGAGTTCGAACGACAGGGTGCAAACCTGTATTCTGCCGTGCCTATAACATTTTCGCAGGCAGCGCTCGGAGCCGAGATCAAGGTCAAAACACTTTATGGCGAAGAAGATCTTAAAATACCGGCAGGTACGCAAACCGGCACTGTTTTTCGTCTAAAGTCCAAAGGTATGCCGGTTCTGGGCGGCCGCGGATACGGAGATCATTTTGTCGCCGTTACGCTGATAACGCCGAAGAATCTATCAAAAGAGCAAAGAAAAGCCTTTGAACGGCTTGCCGAGGTCGAGGACAAGGATTTCGGCGATCAAAACTTTATAGACAAAGTACGCAATATCTTTGGTTAATAATCGAAAAGAATGCCAAAGGAGAGCACGGATGTCATAGATAACGGATGTCATAGATAGATGATCTTGGGCATTCAATGGTCTTTAACCGGATGTAAGCCGGGCTCTCGCCTTTTCGCTGACTGTTTTGCCGTCAACGGTTTTACCGGCAAGCCTTGCCATAACTGACTTTATCACCAGACCGATATCTTTTGGCGATGAGGCTCCGGTCTCATCTATTGCCGCTGAAATGGCATTGTCGATTTCGGCGTCCGAAGCAGGCTGAGGCAGATACACTTCAATGTGGCGGATTTCCTCTGCTTCTTTTGCCGCAAGCTCGGGACGGCCGCCTTTTTCGTATTGTTCAATCGAATCGCGACGCTGTTTGACCAAAGACTGAAGAGCTTTTATTACTTCCTCGTCGGTAAGTTCCGAGCCTTTTTCTATTTGGCGATTCATAAGGTTTGCTTTAACCATTCGTAGTGTCGAGACACGGGCAGAATCCTTGGCCTTCATTGCTTCTGTCAGGTCGGCAATAATCTTGTCTTTGATACTCATATTAATGAAGTTTAATCCCACCGGTGATTTATCGGCAAATGCCGCTGTCAGGGTGACGTTACGGCCGGCACCTGCTATGTTAAACTATTGCACTCTCCATTATGAAGACACGTTGGCAATTTGGAGTAATAGCTGGAATTATAGTGGCTTTTTTCTGCTTTTATCCGCAATTGAAAATGTTTTACCTTCGCGGAAGCGAATGGAATGGACATTATGCCTATAACGATATAGATGAGGTCGCCTATGCCGCTTATATTAGGGCTCTAATTGATGGGCGTCCGAGAAGAAATGATCCGTATTCAGGTCGGGATGATGCCGCGGATAGCCCGCAGCCGGAGTCTCTTTTTTCGATTCAGTTTGCAGCGCCCTACACAATAGCCATTCCCGCGCGGATACTTGGCATTGGAACGCCTTGGGCGATGATTCTGACCGGCATTGCAGCCGGGTTTTTCGCTACATTGCTATGTTTCTGGTTTCTAAGGAAATTTTCCGGCGATGACTGGTTCGCGATGGCCGTGAGCATTTCAGTGTTTGCTTTTGGGGCCCTCGCCGCAGGAGAAGGGGCATTTCCCGAAATAGCATACGAAGGATTTTCCTACCCGTATTTTCCGGGGTTTCGACGTTACATACCCGCTTTGGCTATGCCCGCATTTTTTGCGGTTTTAGGATTTCTTTGGGCATTTATTGCCGCCAATTTCCGGCCAGCCGATCAGCCCGGACGTTTAACGTCCGGAGAAATGGAATCCCCGGAAAGAATACAACGTCGCCGTTTAATTTATGGCTTTTTTGCCTCAATAGCGTTTGCATATTGCGTATTTTCGTATTTTTATATTTGGACGACTGCTGCCGCACTCTTTGGTGCAATTGTTTTGTTTTGGATTGCCATCCGGCCAAAAGGTTTTTTCAGTGACCTGAAGGGTTTGGCAATAATAGGAGCGGTTTGGCTTTTAGCGCTGATTCCCTATGCCTATTTGCTCTCCCGGAGGGCAGACTCGATGGACCATGTGCAGCTGCTTGTTTTTACGAGAATGCCGGATTTGAATCGTGTCCCTGAATGGGTAGCCGGCTTATCTATAGTTCTCCTGGTTATTGGCCTGATGCGTGGCAAGTTCCGGCTTTCTGAGCCGCCGGTTGGTTTCGCATTTGCGGTTGCGGCCGTGCCATTCATTGTTTTCAATCAGCAGATCATTACAGGCCGTTCACTTCAACCCATTCATTATCAGGTATTTATCGGCAATTACGTGGCACTGGTCGGATTGGCAATGTCACTTGCACTGCTTTGGCGGCGTCGTCTGGGACAAGGCAGAAACGGGCCAAAAATTGCCTCATCGGTGGTTTTCATCGTGGCAACTCTATGGGGCTTGATCGAATGTCACTACACGGTCCGTGTGTTGGATGACGCAAACATCGAACGAGATAAAGCATTGCCGATTGCCCGACGGCTAGAGCAATATGCAACGAATTCAGCTGATCCGCATAGGGCAACCGTGCTTTCCTATGATTGGATTTTTGCTGACGATATGCCGTCAGTAGCTCCGCAGAATATCCTTTGGGCCCGTCATCAGCATGTTTTTGCCGGCTTGAGTTGGGAAGAAAGCAAGGAACGTTATTATAAACAGTTGTATTTTCAAAACATTGACGAAGACGGGTTGGATTATCTGTTGCGAAACGATTTTGTTACCATGATTGCTCTCTTTGGCTGGGGGAGACATACCGACCGTCTCAGTTTTGACGCAAAACCGCTGACAGATCGTGAGATCCGTGAAGAGGTTGCAAATTACGCTTATTTTCGCAAGAAATTTGACCGCCAAAATGCAGGTAACCCGCTGATTTCATACGTTGTTGTTCCGGAAGGCGAAGAAACAGACCTTTCTGCTTTATTGCTTTGGTACGCACTGGATGAAGGGGAGCGGATTGGCAATCACATTCTCTATCGTGCAAGGCTCAAATAAACAAAAAAATGCCGCCCAATAAAATGGCGGCAAAATAAGATTGCTAATAATACTTTCCAAATGAAAAATCAGGCTGCCAAAAGATCATTCGACGTTTCTGCATAAACACGTCTGCCATTGATGGCATCGTCGATGATTTCGCGTACTGCGGAAGCATCCGGGTTTACATCCATACGCACGCAGGCGCGGAGGTGACGAATGATTCCCTCGGTAGCGATTTCAAGTGTCTCGCCGGTAAGTTTCGCATAACGGCGAGCCTGTATATGATCAATTTGCAGAATACGCTCCTGCAAGGTCATTGGTTTAGCTGCTGCCACTATAGTTATCTCCTTCGTTATTGAAATAAAATTCGTTTATATAGATCGCCAGGTGTCACGCTGCAACAATATCTTGGGTCAAAGAAGTGGACAGACCCAACATCTTCCCGATGATTCAATTCACAAAATGATACAGTGAAACCCGATATCGTCTGAGCGTCAACTAACCTGTAATAAAATCGTAACAAAAAAAAATAAGGATGTCATCAGTTTTTTTGACCGATTTTGGCAAAAAATACCGAAAAAATGCGGTCAAAATGCAAAAAAGCCCCGGATTTTAACATCCGGGGCTTTTTGAAAACGGATAAAACTACTTTATTTTCCGGTAATGGCATCCTTCATAGCTTTGCCGACGCTGAATTTCACGGTCGTTTTTGCAGGGATTTTGATAACTGCTCCGGTTGCCGGATTACGGCCTTCTCGTGCTTTACGGTGCGTTTTCTTAAGTTTGCCGAATCCGGGAATGGTAAATTCGCCGTTTTTCTTGACTTCTTTGCGTGCCAACTCTGCCATTTTATCGAACAGGGCTTTGACTTCAGTTTTTTTCAGCCCCGTATCGTCCGCGAGCTTGGCGATGATCTGCGTTTGTGTCATACGAGCCATAAGTTTTCTAGTTGACCTCCAAGGTTTTTGAAAATAATAAATAGTTCCTTTTTTACTGCGCTGTCTTGCGTCGAATCATCCGCGTCCAGCGTCGGGTAATCCTTTTTATTCACAGGCCAGCCCGATCTGGTCGGGGCGGCAAGATTCGAACTTGCGACCTCACGGTCCCAAACCGTGCGCACTACCAGGCTGTGCTACGCCCCGCTTACCACTATGGAATTTACAGGCCAAAAAGCAATAGGTCAAGTCAGTGACCCATAAAAACGTGGAATTTGCTAATAAAATCACGAAATGCATTTGCGCGATGGCTGATTGCCTGTTTTTCGTCGGGTGACATCTCGGCAAAAGTCAGTATTTTACCTTTTGGAATGAAGACAGGATCGTAACCGAAACCAGAGCTTCCCCGCGGAGATGCAGCGATTTCACCCTCGCAGATTCCAATTGCATCTATTGCGATTTTGCCCTTGGGATCGGCAAGCGTGAGTGAGCAGACAAAACGCGCCGAACGATCGGTATTTCCAGATAAGGCAATAGCTTCCAACAGGGCCGTCGTTCGCTCTCTGTCAGAAAGCCCTTCACCCCCAAAGCGAGCTGAAAAGATACCGGGAGCGCCGTTCAGTGCCGTGACTTCTAATCCTGAATCGTCGGCTAAGACCCATTCCTGCGATAATTGTGCATAAAATTTGGCTTTCAGAGCCGAATTTTCTGCAAAAGATTTTCCGTTTTCTTCCGGGCAATCATTTATTGACATGTCGTTAAGCGAAACAATGTCAATCTTCAGCAGAGCCAGGAGCATTCGGAATTCCTCCAGCTTTCCCTTGTTATGTGTTGCGATTAAGAGTCTTCTGATTTCTGGCCTTGGCATTTGATTTAATTTTTTTACGGGTTTTTATCCCTTAGTTCAATAATCTTATTGCATTTTAAAGGGCAAAAAGTTATAAAATAAATGGCGATATTATCGCTGCCCGCCAGAGTTTACTTACCCGGAGAGGTTTGTCATTTTGGATTCAAATACATCTATGCCGGCCGGTTTCGATACTACCATTGTTTTTTCCTCCGAAACGTTAAATGAGGAAATTAAACCTCAAATTGCGGAATTTGACCCCGATGATGCATTTTTCGAACTCGGTGTGTGGCTGCGCGGCCTTGTTGCCTTCGGTCATATTTGCGGAGACCTCTTCGCGTCTGAAGAGGCAAACGCAGCACGTGTAACGGATCGTCGCAGGGAATTCAGGCTTATTCATTCCGGATTGATACAGGCAGCAAACATAAATAACCGTTTGCGAAACACCGATCAGACGAATTTCATTCCTGCAGGTTTTACAATTGCTTCTTTGGATGTCCTGGCTGCATTTTTCCGTCGTGCAGTGCCGCTTGCCGATTCGCTTGCCTCAAATGCCGAAGCATCTTTTGGCGAATGGTCAGCCTGGAATGATTTTGTCAGGAATTCACTACGCAATAACGGGCTTTTACCGCGATTTGAAGATTATGGCCGTATGGCCGGCCGTCCTGCCTTGCCTGGAAGGCTTTTATCGCTTTTTGAAGATACAAAAGGGAATCTCAAGGAATATTCTGACGTAGAAACCGTTATAAACCATGTAGGGTTTACACTTAGGGCACTCAATACAGTCGGCAAGATGCTTGAAAAAGATTTGCCGCTAAAAATCTCGCTTTTGATTTTTGCTTGCATTTATGAGGAGACCAAAGCGATGGTTGAACATATCAACCATCGTTTATCCAGAATGCCCGATCAGGACGCGGCATTGTTTATATCGCTGGACACCGCATCCTATACTGCCTCTTTGGAGCTCAAAAAGGTTTTCCAGCAGGAACTTCGCGGCATCATAGGGCTGCTTCCGCCAACATCGGTTTATGCACGAATCGAGACTACCTACGGGCTATTACTCGATAGTTTTCAGCAAATTCTGGTAGAACTGGCCAGGACAGCTGAACCCAACGCAACACCTTTTGATTTCTTCCCACGTTTTCAGTTGAAGTTGGACCAGTCTCTGATACTTCGCGAGCATCTGTGGCAAGTGCTAAGAGCGAATCAAAAATGTGAGGCGGAGCCGGATGGCAAAAACATAGAAGCATTGCGAAGTAAATTGAATGAATTCGAGAAGAAATCTTTGAGATTGTTGCATTACAAGGACAGCGAAACGTTCGAGCGATTTGCCGAAGAAATTGAAGCCGCCCGCGATAAAAAGGATCTTGTACCGATTCTACATCGTTTCGGAGCTTATTTGGAGACGCTATTTGGTCAGGTTTGTATGCGTTCCGTACTGGCAAATCATCCTTTTGAAGGTAAATAGTATATCTATTGCGTTCGCAGGATTGTTAGCGGACGGCGAAACAGTACATCAAAATTTGCCGCAGTTCCAATTACCGTTACCAAAAGTCCGGCCAGGATTGCACCGGCAAAGGTTGTCATCAGCGGCATCTGCCATTGTATATCCAAAAGAAATCTACAAACCGCCCATGACATAACCAATGCGAAAACCGCACCGATCAAAGCAGCAGTAAACCCCAATAAGCCATATTCGGCAATCATTGTCGTTGCAAGACTCGTACGTGTCGCTCCGAGAGTTTTCAGAACTGCGTTCTCATAAACACGCTGGGATTTGGTCAGTGCAACTGATCCAATCAGGATCAGAATTCCACTTAAAATTACAAAACCTCCGACAAAGGAAATGGCCAGGACGAAGTTGCCGATGAGACGGTTTACTGCCGTCAAAATATCCGCGACATCGAAAATCTGTACATTTGGAAATAATTCAATGACTTCCCTTTGCAATTTTTGTCTGTCAGTTACGCTCATCCTTGTAAGAACTGTAGCTGCGAAGGTCTGCGGAGCGGTATCTAAAACACCCGGCCGGAATACAAAAACAAATGCGGTTCGGGAATTTCTCAAGTCTAATTTTCGAATATTGGCAACGCGGGCCGTTATATTTCGGCCGGAGATATCAAATGTAATGGAGTCGCCGGGCTTAACGCCAAGCCTTTCGGCCATCGATTGTTCGACTGATACTTCGGGCACCGATTCGTCGTCATTATTCCACCATCGGCCGTCTGTAATTGTTTCATTTTCATCAAGAGAAGACCTGTATGTTACAGCAAATTCCCGTCCGATTTGTCCCTGTTGCCTTCGCAATTCCGGCCGGCCGAAATCAATGGCTTTTCCGTTAATGTAGGCAATCCGTGCCCGTACGGTCGGCGTCGTCTCGGGTATTTCGCCCGTTTTCTCATTCAGAAATTTTATCAGCGAATCAATTTGACTTTTTTGTATGTCAACGAAGAAAAGACTGGGCAGGCGGCTATTTCGCGAAAAGTCGAATTCACGGGTTAAATTTTCTTCCAATGCACTAACGGAAAGGACAACAAAAACGCCTAGACCGACGGCAAGCAATACCACACGGGTTTGATTCCCGGGACGGTAGAGTGAGTTAATTGCTTGTGAAAGAGGGAAGTAGCCGAGCTTTTTCACGGACTTCAGCAGGCGAATCAATATTGTGGCCGCAAGGTATAAAACTGCGGCAACTACAGCTGTCCCGAGGAGAAAAGATACTCCAACCGCCAAAGATCCGGCCTGCCATGCCGAGACACCAAATAGTAATACGATACCGCATAAGGCCACGAACCAGTGACCGCGGCCAAGACGTAATTTTTCACTGTTTCTATCAACCAGCAAAAGACGCGGTTTGATATGCCGGATCTGCAGCAAAGGCAGAGCAGAGAAAATGAACGAGATTACGATTCCGAGCACGATGCCTTGTACGACGGCAGAGCCCGAAACAAGAAGTGACATTTCTTGTGGCAAAGCATCACGAAAGTAGTATCCGGCCGCAAAAAGTCCAATTTGCGCCAGTCCGACACCGAATAAACTGCCCATCAGGCCCAGAAATAATATCTGAAACAAATAAACTGTGATGACACGATTACCTGAGGCACCAAGACATTTTAGTATTGCGACGGTTTTGCGTTTTTGCTCGACGAATGCCCGCGCTACATTCCAAACCCCAACTCCACCAAGCACCAATATCAGCAAACCAGTCAGGGCCAGATAGTTTTCGGTTCTGGAAAACTGTTCGCCAAGATTTTCCTGTGTTTCACGATAAGACTGTACTTGAACCGTTGTGTCCCGCAGTCCGTTACGTAATTGATTTACAAGCGGCGTGGGATCGCCGTTAGTCCGCAGAAGTATCCGACGACGAACGCGACCGGCGTTGCGTGTGATGCCCGCTTCATCAAATGCTTTTTTTTCGATAAAAATTCTCGGCCCGAGCCGAAAACCGGTGTTTCCTCCGGGCTCCCGGTCAAATGTAGCAATAATCCGGAATTCCCCGCCGGCGATGCGAATTTTGTCACCAATCCGGATGCCGAGATCTTCGAGCAATATTTTTGAGACTATGGCATTGTCGCCCTCGAGCATACGATATTCAAACGGCCTGTTATCGTCCAGGACAAAATTGCCGACAAGGGGAAAATTGCTATCGATTCCTTTAAGTTCAACCAGCCTGACTCGTTCATTTCGTGGATCAACGGGACGTGCCATTGATGAAGTAGTTATAGCTTCTGCACGTGCTTCTACGACAGGGAGCTTTTTGATTGCTTCTTCAATAGCGGAAATTTCCGAAGGTGTAAACTCATTGGTTGAACTGATTTCAATATCAGCAGTTAGTAATTCACGGGCGTCGAAAGCAACAGCATAACTGATGTTCTGAACTAATGAACGAAGAGCGACTACGGAAGCGACACCAATAGAAATCGAAATAAAGAAAAAAAGCAGCCGTTTCCAGGATGTTCGGACTTCTCTAAAAGTAACTTGCAGTATGAAGTTCATTACAAAATCTCGTCAATAACTATTCGACCATCACTTAAGGAAATGCGTCTTTCAGCCATTTGAGAAATCGCCGCATCATGTGTTACCAGTACCACGGTAACTTTATTCCGTGAATGGATTTCCTGCATCAGGTCAAGTACATGCTTTCCATTTCGCGAATCGAGATTGCCTGTCGGCTCATCGGCAAGCAAAATTTCAGGGCGGTTTGCCAATGCGCGTGCGATAGCAACGCGTTGTTGTTCGCCGCCGGATAATTCTCCCGGGAAATGATGTCCGCGACCGTTCAGACCGACATCTTCCAACAATTCGAGAGCCCGAACGCGCGGCGAAGGCAAACCCGCGATTTCGAGCGGAATCATAATGTTTTCCAATGCTGTCAGGCTCGGGATCAAATGAAATGATTGAAAGATAAAACCGATTTTTTCGCTCCGAAGCCGCGAAAGATCATCGTCATTCATGGAAGTAACTTCGTTTTTGCCTATTCGGATCGAACCTGAACTGGCCGAATCCAGACCGGCAATCAATCCCAGAAGAGTTGATTTTCCGCTGCCCGAAGCTCCGGTGAGTGCAACAAATTGCCCGGCAGAAATAGAAAGAGACAGGTCGTCAATAATTGTCAGAACCTCTGAACCGGAACGCACCTGTTTCGTAAGGTTTTTGATTTCAATCATAGGCAAATAGCAGACTGGTATCAGGCATTGTGATCATATCGGAGACCGGACAAAAAAATTCAAATCCTGCACTCCTGATTTATCACGCATTGGAATAATGATACGATTTCTATAAAAACTAAACTCGTTTTTATGTAATTCATACGATGATTGGCTTTATAAAGTTTACAGGTTTCGTTTTGTTGTGTTGTTTGACTTTAGTCACAGGCTGTGGCAACAACACACGAATTGTTGAATCCGAAAACCCGCGGCCTCTGATAACGCCGCCGTCTGCCGGGACCGGCCCGAAAATCATAGCCTTTGGTGACAGTTTGACGGCCGGATTTGGCCTTGCTGAAAATGAAAGTTATCCTTATCTGCTTCAGAAACGCCTGCGTGATGAAGGATATGATTATACAGTCATCGATGCTGGGGTTTCCGGCGACACCAGTCTCGGAGGTCTCGAAAGAGTTGACTGGGTTCTGGGTCAGGAAAACGTGGAAATTCTTATCCTGGAACTTGGTGCAAATGATTTGCTGCGAGGAATGCCCGTTAGCCAAATGAAAAAGAATCTTGCGACGATAATAGAAAAGGCCAAATCGCGTAACGTCAAAGTGCTGCTCTGCGGAATGTTGGCACCGCCATCGGCTGGTAGTGACTATCAACGTGAATTCAATAATACCTTTCCCGATCTCGCGGATCAATATAATGTTGCTTTTTTACCGTTTTTGTTGGATGGAGTAGCTCTCCGAAAGGAGCTGAACCAGGCCGATGGAATACACCCAAACGCGGAAGGTGCCAAAATCATGACCGATAATATTTATAAGGCATTGAAGCCATTATTGAAGCGGCCTGATGAAATAAAAAAGTAAAAACTTTCTGACCTAATAATAAATCAATGTACGTTACACATCTGGAATGCGGAAATTGCGGCCTGGAACATTCAGCCGGGAAAATTCAGGGGTTGTGTCGTGAATGTGGCAAGCCCCTACTGGTGCGTTACGACCTAAAAACAGTATCAGGAATCCTAAAAAGAGATGCGCTCAAAGAAAGACAAAATTCGCTTTGGCGCTATCGCGAAGTACTACCCGTACTCGATGAAGGAAATATAGTTACGCTTGGCGAGGGGATGACGCCGCTGCTCAGAGCCGTGAACCTCGAACGTAGTTTCGGGATAAATTTACAACTATTTATCAAGGACGAGGGACAGAATCCGACACAGAGTTTCAAGGCTCGCGGGATGACGGCGGCAATTTCAATGGCGAAAGAGCTGGGAATAAAAAAGATTGCGGTGCCTTCCGCCGGTAATGCCGCAGGAGCAATGGCCGCTTATGCAGCAAAGGCGGGAATGGAAGCGCATATTTTTATGCCTGCTGATACGCCCGAGGCCAATATCATTGAATGCAGACAAACCGGCGCGAATGTTACGCTCATAGATGGTCTGATTACAGATTGCGGAAAGATTGTTGCAGAGCGTAAGGAAGAGGAAGGTTGGTATGACGTCTCGACGCTTAAGGAACCTTATCGTGTTGAGGGTAAAAAAACCATGGGATATGAACTGGCAGAACAGTTTGACTGGGACTTGCCGGATGTAATCGTCTATCCAACGGGTGGCGGTACGGGTTTGATCGGAATGTGGAAAGCATTTGATGAAATGGAGGAGCTGGGTTGGATCGGCAGTAAAAGGCCGCGAATGATCAGCGTACAATCTGAAACCTGTGCGCCTATAGTCAGGGCTTTTGAAAAAGGGGAACGCTTTGCGGCTGAATTCGAGAATGCTGAAACCATAGCTTCCGGACTTCGTGTTCCTAAAGCAGTCGGCGATTTTCTGATACTTGATGCAATCAGACAGTCGGGCGGCACGTCAATCTCAGTTACTGACGGTGAATTGATAAATGCGGTAAGTGAAATTGGCCGCAGCGAAGGCCTCTTTGCCGCACCGGAAGGAGCTGCCTGTCTGCCTGCACTAAGAAAATTGATCGCAAATGGAATGATTAAATCCGGTGAAAGAGTTGTTCTCTTCAACACGGGCTCAGGTATCAAATATCTTGAAGCTTTTTCCTAAGATAAAAACTCGGTTGGCACGGATAAATATTTGTTTGGCAGACTAGATAAAAAATTTAGTAAAATATTTTGGTAAATGATGGTCAGGTGGTAATATCACAAATTGTTCTTATAAATTAAGGAAATAAGTCGGCCGGGTGATTGATTATGTTTAGCGATAATTTCAGACGTGGTGAAGGGAAAGCCGGCAAGATGGCCGGTTCAAGGGCACTTTCGAAACTGGCAGATCTTGGCTGGCGGATGTTTCAAGCCGTCAATACATCGCTTCCGGAAGGCCAATCCATTCAACCGCAATGGGCTCCACAGCCACTCCTGAAATCCTATGAACGCACTTCACCGCCGCTCGGTTTCCCGAGGGAAACGGATAGCCTTTGCCCCAAATGCGTTAAACAGGTTCGTAACGGCGTGATTGCCGGCGATATTCCACTGGATATTTTGATGCACTCGCATCCCGGTGAGATCAAGGCGGAAATTGTTGAAGAAAACGGCCAGGTTTTAATAAAGAAATCCTGCCCTACGCATGGATATTTCGAAGACGTTCTGGCAACCGACGCCAATTTTTTAAGACGGATTGAATCGCTGTTCTTCGGCCGTGATTTTCGGGCTGCGGAGGATAGCCATATTCATCACCATGGCACCAGCGATATAAAATTCGGTCGTGGAGCTGTTTTGACGGTAGATCTGACAAACCGGTGCAATATGATGTGCAATCCATGTTTTATGGATGCAAATCAGGTTGGATATGTTCATGAGCCAACCTTTGAAGACATCAAGGCAATATTAGACCGGGCCGTTTCCTTTAAGCCGCGTCGGCAAATTATCATCTTATTCTCAGGCGGAGAACCAACGCTTTCTCCTTATTTCCTGGACGCCGTCGCTTATGCTAAGAAGATTGGGTTTTATCGGATTCTCGCGGCAACAAATGGTATCCGTTATGCCGAAGACCCGGAATTTTGCAAGGCAGCGAAAGAAGCCGGTCAACACGGCGTTTATCTGCAGTTTGACGGAGTTTCTGAGGAAAAGAACAAACATCGCGGGGTCGGCAACCTTTTTGATGTAAAACTCAAAGCAATCGAAAATCTTGCTTCGGTCGGCATCAAGGTAACGCTTGTTACGACAATAGTTAATACAATCAATAATGACGCGATCGGTGACATAGTAAAATTTGCCGCTAATAATATTGACAAGATTCAGACAATAGCATTTCAGCCGGTTTCCTTCACCGGCCGTGACGAGGACGTGCCCGACCACGTTCGAAAACAACAGCGATATACGCTTGCCGGAATGACGCATGATCTTAAAGACCAACTGGGCGGCGTACTGGAGCCAATGCGCGATTGGTTCCCGCTTTCGAGTTATTCCGCATTTACAAGCGTGATGGATATGCTGCAGGGCGCGGATGCGCCGTGGGGCTGGTCGTCGTGCAATTGTCATCCAAACTGTGGAATTTTCACCTTGATGGTAGTTAACAGAAAGACCGGCGAAACAAAATCGCTTTTCGAGTTTTTCAATTACGAACAGTTTATGAAAGATGTCGCCGTGATCACGGACACGGCTCGTGGAAAGAAACTCACGATGGCGCAACTCGCAATGGCAATAATGCGCAATTATGACGCTAGCCGGGCGCCTGAAAATTTCCCCATTTCCCAAATAATCAATCTATTCAAACCTTCTTCCACTTCATCGAACAGCGATCGCAACGACCGGATGAAACAGCAGAATTCGGATGAGGATGTCTGGCGCGTGCTTTGCATAGAGGGGATGTGGTTTCAGGACCTTTTCACATACGATTTTCGCCGGACGGAAATGTGCGTTATTCCTTATGGCACGCAGGAAGGCGAGATCAGCTTCTGCGCATACAATACCGGCGTTGGCTGGCGGCAGATAATTGAGGAAATGCACAAGACCGCATCTCTCGCCGAATGGTACAAGGAACACGGCCGCCACGCTGTTTACGCGAAAGGCAAAAAGGTGCCCGGGATCGGCAAGGCGCGCAGTCTGAGCTTGCCTGTGATCGCAAAGGTTCTCCAGGAAGACCTCGAAAAGCCGGCGGTGACGCCATACCTGGTCGATGAAAAAGAAATTGTCGCCGGATAAAGTTTTCAGGTTTCGCTTGTATCCGTCTCGATGAGTTGTTCGGCCCCGCTTTTGAGCCCGCACCGGCCGAATAGTTTAGCGAAACAGGAATTATGCCGTTTCCTCCTTCGCAAACTCCGACATATCTAAAAGAGTAACAAGCAGCGAGTGAACTCAGCAGGTGATCTTGTCGCTGATTACCGCCTCGGAGGAATGCCCGAGCGACGCTTTTCGTTTGTGCATCGCGGATTCAGATAAATTAGGCGAGTAATCTTTGGCGGAATAATTCGAGGTTCCCGTTGCGCAGGATTCAGCCTCGAACAGAGTCCAGCAGTTGCGACAAACCGTCTGCGACGCTCCCCGCAATGTGAACACGCAATGCCCGACGATGGCGGTCGAGCAAAACTTGAAAATCACCACGCGCCTGTGCGGATTTTACTATGCTAAAACCGTATTTTTGTCCGGGCACCTGCAGGTCGAATTCGTCATCTGCAGTGATTTGAAGGAAAACGCCGGTGTTAGGCCCGCCTTTATAAGCCTGTCCGGTCGAGTGAAGAAATCGAGGGCCGAAGCCAAGACAGGTAGCGTTTCCTGTTCTTTCAAGAACTACCCTTCGGATCTCGTTACATAATGCCATGTTTTGATCAGACATCTCCAAAAAAGAGAGGAGCGCGAAATAGTCGCCTGTATTCAATTGGGAAAAATGAGCAGAAATGAGTTTTTTCAGATTAGGATGAGAGCCCGCAATCGATTCGAGCCTGTGTTGATTCGTCTCATTTGTAAATAATGAAATACCATCCCGGCTGAAAAAAGGATATTCATCAGACAATTTGCCCGTCTTTTCGTATAAATCCGTTAATTTTTTTGCCTCGACTTTTGCTGATTCGACGTCCGGCTGATTAAATGGATTTATTATCATCAGAGCACCGGCGACGGCGGTAGCAAACTCCCAACGGAAAAACTCTTGCGAAATATGGTATTCGGTTTCCACTTCGATCCTAATTACAGGCCGATTATTGGATTCGAGTTCAGATAGCAAATCATATTCTTGCCCGGTGATTTTTTCACCGCGAAGCCCAATATAGACAAACAAACGGTCATTACCGTAATGATCGGCGGAAATAACCGGCTCACCATCAACGGGAATTATTGCCTTACCATTTTTCCCTGTTGACTCCGCGATTAATTGTTCCAGCCATGCGCCGATTGATTTTAATTTTTGAGATGTAAAAATAGTCAGTTTGTTTATTTCGCGATTGTGACAGATTCCGAGGACAAGGCCTAAAAGCGCTCCCGGGTTATCCAATGCATCCGAACGCTTACAGATATCAACCATTTGATTTGCACGGGATAAAAGAATATTGATATCCAATCCCATGGCAGCGCCGGCCGCGAGACCGAAAGCTGAGAGAGCAGAAAATCGCCCTCCAACATCGGTTCTTCCGAAAAATATCTGTCGAAACACTAAATCTTTTGCAGTTTTTTCAAGACTTGATCCCGGATCTGTAATTGCTGCGAAATGTCTGCCGGCTTTGGAACTGCCAACTTCCATTCGGACCAGATCGAAAAAGTACTGCATAAAACAATTTGGTTCGAGGGTTGAACCGGATTTGCTGGCAACGATGAAAAGCGTTTCTGGAAGCGGAATACTTTCTTGAAGATGTTTTATTTGAGACGGAACAGTAGAATCCAGAATATGGAATGTCCGAATACCGAAAATCTTACTAAGGACTTCGGAACAAAGAGATGATCCTCCCATCCCGAGCACCACAACATGCTTAAATCCCTCTGTTTCGAGTTCTGCGTGAAACCTGCGATAAGTTTCAATTTGCTTTTGTTCTTCTTTTGCTATATCGAGCCAGCCGAGCCATTTTGCTTCATCATCATTAGTCCAGATCGTTGCATCACGCTGCCAGATACGTGAGATAAAGTTATGGTTTGTCCATTCCTTTGCAATGGATTGAACTTCTTTTTCCAGATCGGAAGGTAGCACGTAAGAAATTGAATTAACAGACATCCAGACCACCGCCCTATTGTAAAAATAAATTGTTTACCTTATTCATTATGAAGCCACTTACGCAGCATTTCAGTTTGTTTATGGAATGCATGCTCCGGACGTTTGGAACGTGACATTGGCATTTTGAAGAAAGCGGCTAATTGTTCCTGTATTCCTGACTCGCCGCGTCTAACGGCAAGGTCAAGGCAGCGAGCAATTTCGATGGCTAAAGGTGCTGCAAGTATGGAGTCTTTACACAGGAAATTAACCTTGATTTGCATGTCGGCTCCTAAAAAGCCCCGAAAATCTATGTTGTCCCAGGCCTCCTTATTATCACCACGGGGGCGATAGTATCTGATATCAACAATATGGTCCGCAACTTCATAACCAAGAATATCGTCAAGAACGGAGGATTTGGTTTTTAGCTTGGAAGCGAGCGAACCTTCATTTGACAATGCCAATCCATCCCGATTCCCCAAAAGATTAGTGGAATACCATCCCTCGACATAAAGCGCCCTTTCTTTCAGGGCCGGAGCCAGCACGGTTTTTATAAAGGTTTGGCCTGTCTTGCCATCCTTGCCTGCGATAGGCACTCCGGTTTGTTCTGCAAACTGGGTTAAGGCCGGTATTTCTGCTGCGATAGAAGGGGTGAAATTTGCATAGGCAGCTTGCTCCGCAATTGCAGAATAAGCATAAATCATAGCCGGTGAGATAGCCGGTGAATCGGAGTCAAGTGCGGATTCGAACAGAGTAAGCGATCCATGAATGGTTGGATCCGTCTCAATAAGCCGTTCGGTTGATGCCAGATTAAGTACGACTACATTTTCGCATTTTTCCTTAAATTTCTTTATATCCTTACGTATTTTTGAAATCGCCGCGCGATGACTGCACGCCTGAATCTTATTGCGTCCATCGACTGATTCGACAAATCGCAGGTCGCCCAGGGCTGGCCATGGCTCGATATTCTCCAGATACCGTTGAACTGCTGCTGTCTGTTTTGGTGTTAAGACTTCATGGGTTGCGGTTGCAACTGCCAAATTATCTCCGATCAAGTCCCATCCGCCAATTTCAATATCGGAATATTCAATGAGATCAGGTTCGCCGGCGAGCGGGAGCCCAACCTGGTCAGCCAGACCAAGACGTAGTAGTTCTATTCCAGCGGCCATAGTAGTGCCGACCGCGCCTCCGATTCCGATAACAGCGATTCCTAGTTTTCGCTTTTGCATAAAAAAGAAGTGCTAAGTTTACAATTTTGATAAACAGCTCTCAAATCTTCAGATGAGGCTATACCCTAAATCGCTCTAAAGTGAAACTAGTTTGTTTCGTCTTTTTTCGCAGGCTTCCATAATGCCTGCAATTCACGTTTTAGTAATTTGCCGGTTGGGCCCTTAGGCAGTTCTTTTACAAAGTGAACGGTTTTCGGGCACTTATAATCTGCAAAATGGCGTCGGCAATAGTCTAAAATCTCATCTTCCGTAGTCGTACAATTCTCTTTCAATACAACAAATGCGGCTACTTCCTCTCCGTATAGTTCATCAGGTACGCCAATTACAGCGGCAGAATCTATGTCGGGGTGGCGATAAAGAAGTTCATCAATTTCGCGCGGATAAATATTTTCGCCTCCGCGTATTATCATATCTGACTTGCGGTCGATAATATAGAGAAAGCCGTCCTTATCTCTATAACCAATATCGCCTGTATGAAACCACCCGCCGCGAAAGGCTTCTGCGGTTGCGGAAGGATTTTTGAAATATCCCTTGAAGATATTCGGACCTCGCAATAAGATTTCCCCTTTGACTCCGACTGGTACCTCCCGGTCCTTGTCGTCTGCTATCATTATTTCGTTGCCGATCGGTTGACCACATGAACCCGGCCTGCGCCTTTTGTCTGGCGGGTTAAATGTAGCTCTGCAGGTGGATTCACTAAGGCCGTAACCTTCTATAACCAATATTCCAAATGTTTCTTCAAACTTTCGAAGCACCTCAACAGGCACCGGCGCAGAACCGCACATTGCAAATTTAAGCCGTTCAGTATTCAAGCCTTCCGGCACACCGTCCGGATATTTCTGCAGTAAAATCGATAGCATTGTAGCGACAGAGCCGAAAGATGTAACCTCATATTCTGCAATAATCTGCCAGAATTTCGAGGCAGAGAACCTTGGCATTACTACTGTCGAACCGCCGCAGTAAAGCGCCGTCATCGTAGTAACCGTCACGGCGTTCATATGAAATAGAGGCATCATAGTCAGCAGGCGATCGCTTTGGCCGAAACCTAACCACCTGGTTATTTGGCAGGCATTTGATATTAAATTCCCGTGTGTCAGGAGGCAGCCTTTTGGTTTACCGGTCGTACCTGATGTATAGATGATGATGGCAACGTCGTCATTTGATAGGTGCGCATTGGTTAAAAATAAGCTATCGGCACAATTAACCACCTTCTCAGTTAGTTCAATTATTTCCGTGTGGGTGATTTCACACGCTTTTTCTTTGAGTTCCGGACTACATAAGACAAGTTTGCTTTCTGAATTTCTCACGGCCCACTCGATCTCTGCCGGCTTAAGAAGTGAATTTATAGGACCGGCGATTGCCCCGATTTGCCAACAGGCAAAATAAGCCAAAATATACTCGGGAGAATTTGACATCAGAAGACTTACGACATCACCTTTTTTTATTCCTTTTGACTGTAAAAGGCCTGCCAATTTTCTTACGGCAAAATGGAATTCCTTATAACTCCATTGACGGTGATTGATACTGGAGTACAAAAAAGGCATTTCCGCATATCTGCTTACACGAGCACCCAATAGTGAAGGAATCGAGTCATATTCCAGATCGTTTGTCTGTGGTTGCATCTGCCATTATCCAATTCCGGCCCTGGCGTTTCTCCGGGATTGCGTTTTTTTGTTTAATTGAATATATTTGCGCGCTATCGCTATTTGTCCAAATACAATATGTCCGTATTCCGAAGTTATATAAACGGTAAATGGTTGGATAGCCAACCTGTTAAAACTGTCCCGAACATCAACCCTGCAAATTACAATGATGTAATCGGGATGGTACAACTTGCCTCCCGTGAAGACGTCAAAAAAGCAGTCGAATCGGCATATGTGGCCTTTCCTGCCTGGAAGCGCACGCCTGCGCCTGTCCGTGGTAAGATTATCGCAAATGCTGCTCGTTTAATGGAGTGCAGAAAGGAAGAACTTGCAGCCGCAATCACGCGTGAAGAAGGGAAAACGCTTGCCGAAGCGCGCGGTGAACTAACACGCGCGATAAACGTAGTGGAATTTTGCGCCGGCGAATCCCGCCGCTTAACCGGTGAGACTATACCATCAGAGCTGCCCTCAAACTTTGCTTATACCTTACGCATGCCTCATGGTGTAGTGGCTGCAATCACCCCATGGAATTTTCCGATTGCAATTCCCGCCTGGAAAATCGCCCCCGCACTTGTTGCCGGCAATACAGTTGTTTTCAAGCCTTCAACGCTGACATCTATGACCGGTACCTTATTGACTGAAATTTTCAACGAAGCTGGGCTGCCACCAGGTGTGTTGAATATGATAATTGGCAGTGGCGCAGATGCAGGCGATGAACTTTTGGCGCATCCTGCGGTCAAAGCAGTATCATTTACCGGTTCAACCGAGACAGGTCTGAAAATTTACGAGCGTGTTGCGGCTCGTTGTGTTCGCGTTCAGGCTGAAATGGGTGGAAAGAATCCGGTGATTGTTATGCCTGATTGCGATCTTAATCTGGCAGTTGAATGCACAGCACAAGGTGCCTTTGGCTCGACCGGTCAAAGGTGTACTGCAACTTCAAGAGCAATTGTTATTGAATCCATTGCAGATGAGTTTGTCGAGCGCATTGCCTCCCGGGCCCGCTCATTTCGATTGGGTGACCCCAGCAATGTAGATACAGAAATCGGACCTAGTGTTGATGAAAGCCAATTCAATACAGTTCTGAAATACATCGATATTGGCAGGGAAGACGGGGCCAGTCTTATTTGCGGGGGCCGGCGTGCAACGGGAAACGGCCTCGAAAACGGCTATTTTGTTGAGCCTACAGTTTTTGACAAAGTAACACCCGATATGCGGATTGCACGCGAGGAAATCTTTGGCCCTGTTCTTTCGGTATTGCGTGTCAAAGACTTTGAAGAAGCTATTGCCGTTGCTAATGACAGCGACTATGGACTCTCTTCCTCGATATTTACAAATGACGCAAATACGATTTATAGATTTATTGATGAAATAGAGACCGGCATTACACATATCAACTCTCCCACCACAGGCGGCGAGGCCCATATTCCTTTTGGCGGTATAAAAAACACAGGGCTGGGACCACGGGAGCAAGGCTCGGCATCGCTGGAGTTTTACACGGAATTGAAAGTTGTTTATGTAGATTACACCGGCCGCAAACGCGAAGGGAACCTATATTGATATGACTCAGCCGTATGAACAAAAATCTGATTTGGGCGATGCCGTAACCAAACACAGGGAATTTCTATTTCCTGCAGTCGCTAACTATTATCGTGAACCCATAGCGCTGGTCCGCGGCGAGGGTGAATATGTTTGGGATGAGCAAGGCAATAAATATCTCGACTGTTTCGGTGGCGTATTGACGGTCAGTCTGGGGCATGCCAATCCGCGGGTTAATGCCGCCTGGAAGGAGCAGATTGATAAAATTGCTCACACCTCCACCTTATACGCCAATCAGCCGCAAAGTGACCTCGCTGAAAAATTGGCGGAAATCACACCCGGCCGCTTAAAGAAATCCTTTTTTACAAATAGCGGAACTGAAGCAGATGATACGGCCGTGCTCGCGGCAAAACTTGCTACCGGGAATCAGGAAATTGTAGTACTGCGCCATTCTTATGCAGGTCGTTCAGCGACGGCACTCTCGAGCGTAGGTCATAAAACCTGGCGGCCAATCGCCTCGCAGATACCCGGTATTGTGCATGCGGCTGCACCATATTGCTATCGTTGTCCATTTAAACTTGAATATCCATCCTGCGGCGTGGCCTGTGCAGACGATGTCGAGGACATTATCAATACGACTACCACCGGCAAAATTGCAGCTTTTATGGCTGAGACGATTTTAGGCGTTGGCGGATTTATAGTTCCTCCGCCTGAATATTTTCCGCGAGTTGCGGAAATTGCCCGACAATACGGCGGCCTATTCATTTCCGATGAGGTGCAGGCGGCCTGGGGACGTACCGGTGATAAATGGTTTGGCATTGAACATTGGGGTGTAGAACCGGACATAATCACATCGGCAAAAGGAATGGGCAATGGCGTACCGATTGGATGGACAATCGCAACGCCTGAGGTTGCGGACGCTTTTCCGGGGCTTACTTTTTCGACATTTGGAGGCAATCCGGTTTCCTGTGCGGTCGGACTTGCCGTGATCCGTATAATCGAAGAAGATGATCTAAAAACAAATGCCCGTATCGTCGGCGATTATTTTCACAATGAATTGCTAAAGCTTCAGGAAAAGTATTATTGTATCGGCGATGTTCGAGGTATGGGGCTTATGCAGGGCATTGAACTCGTCAAAGACCGCAAAACCAAAGAGCCTTATCCAGAAGCCGTTCTCCGGGTATTTGAAGAGACAAAACGACGTGGAGTTCTGATTGGCAAGGGTGGTCTGTACGGCAACATCATTCGCACAGGGCTAATGCTGAATTCGTCCCAGGAAACAGTTGACCGGTTGATTGCGGCTTTTGATGAAGCTTTTGCTCTATGCTGACACTTATAAACTTGTACTTAGATAAGGCAGACGGCGCCAGTCAATAATCCGCGGATTCTTTATTTCCGATCATCGATAACCACAGATTCTCTATCTAATACCTATGAAAACACTTATAAAGAATGGCAGAGTTGTTACAGCGGTTGATGATTACCATGCAGATGTATTTATTGATGGCGAGATAGTGACTGTTATTGGAAAGTCGCTCGAAATGGAAGCGGATCGCGTGATTGATGCTGCCGGCAAACTTGTAATCCCCGGCGGTATTGACCCGCATACACATATGGAACTGCCATTTGGCGGCACGCAGTCATCCGATGATTTCTTTACCGGAACTCGCGCCGCTGCATTTGGCGGGACAACTACAATTATCGATTTTGCAGTCCAGTATAAAGGCGAATCTATGATTGCTGCAGTAGATAACTGGCACGCAAAAGCTGCAGGAAAATGCGCTGTCGATTACGGATTTCATCTTATTACTACAGATTTCGAAGATAAAAATATAGAAGAAATGTACGCAGTAATGGATGAGGGAATAACTTCATTCAAACTTTTTATGGCTTATCCGGGCGTCTTTCTTGTTGACGACGCGACGATTTTTCGCGCAATGTCTGCCGCCGGACAACGGGGCGGACTTATTTGTATGCACGCAGAGAATGGAGTGGTGATCAACGAGATCATCAAAAGATTTCTTGCCAATGGAAGAACAGCTCCAAAGTATCACGCGCTTTCAAGACCGACTATTGCAGAGGCGGAAGGGGTCCACCGTGCAATCGCGATTGCTGAAATGGCCGAGTCGCCGGTATATATTGTGCATCTTTCAAGCGCAGATGCTTTGAATAAAGTACGCGAAGCTCGTGACCGCGGCATCCCGGCTTTTGCCGAGACATGCCCTCAATATCTTTTTCGTTCGATAGAAGACTATGGTGACGGTTGGGATGGTGCAAAATATGTTTTTACTCCTCCACTGAGGGAAAAACACAATTGTGGTGAGCTGTGGAAAGGTCTGAAGATGGATGACCTTCAGGTAATCTCTACTGACCATTGTCCTTTTTGTATGAAAGAGCAAAAGGAATTAGGACGAGACGATTTCTCTAAAATACCAAATGGAGCGCCAGGCGTTGAGAACAGGATGTCATTGATTTATAACGGAGGTGTTGTAGAGAATCGTATTTCCTTGAACCGGTTTGTTGAACTGACCTCGACTGCGGCAGCGAAGATGTTCGGTATGTTTCCCAAAAAGGGTACAATTGCCGTTGGCTCCGATGCTGATATAGTAATTTTCGACCCTGAAAAAGAGCATACTTTTGGCGTCGAAAATGAACATATGAAAGTAGATTACTCTACGTATGAAGGATGGCGCGTCAAAGGTAAAGTCGAAACCGTCCTTTCCCGCGGTAAAGTAATTATCGAAAACGGTGCTCACACGGGCAAAGCAGGAGACGGACAATTTCTTAAGCGCGGTGAATGTGTGAAGATTTAATTTTCTACGATCAATGCTTACCAAAAGGGGCCTGCTAATGGCCCCATTTTTATTTGGAGCCAGGAATCGCGCGCGTTTTAAGTTCCTTAGGCCTATGTGAAAAGCCTGAAATATTCCAACGCGATTCGATATTTTTAAACAACCTAAAGTTATTGAAAAAAGCTGAGGCGCCGCTACCTGCGATTTTGGTCCCTTCCTGACCGGCGATTTTAGTCCCTTCCTGACCGGCGATTTTAGTTTCTTCCTGGCCTGCGATTTTGGTCCCTTCCTGGCCTGCGATTTTAGTTCCTTCCTGGCCTGCGATTTTGGTCCCTTCCTGACCGGCGATTTTGGTCCCTTCCTGACCGGCGATTTTGGTCCCTTCCTGACCGGCGATTTTGGTCCCTTCCTGACCGGCGATTTTGGTAGAGGTTTCCGGCCGGGAACTAATTTCTGACACATCATCAAACCGGATACCGGCGAAATAGCGATATTTGGAATTTTTATCAAATGAAGGTTCCGGCGGCTGAAACTTTCTTCTGGCTGCTTCAAAGAGATATTTCTGTAAAAACTTGTTCCAATTCAATTTAGGTTTATCGGATTCTTTTACTATCCAAAGGCTTTCGTAATTTTTCCGTGATACTTCATAGGCTTCACGAGACCAGGGAAAAAACAAAGAGATTCCATTCGAGTACTGGTAAGCACCACCACTAAAGCCGGAAAGCAGCACGACGTTTTTCACTTCAGAGATTACTTCATCGCATCTTTCCCGCACTGTAGAAATTTGAACTCGTTCAGAGGTGCTCAAATCGTTCTCATAAAATGAACATTCACGGCTGAGTAACTCGCAAAAATCAACGATATCGACATTTTGATCGTACATATAGGACTGACATTGCCAATGTGCCTGAAGCAAAGCCCGGGAAATACAACCATATGGTTTCGATTCCGGATTGGAAAGACATTCAAGCAGTGCAGCGGAAAGCTTATCAAGCGAAACGGCGAGGTCCCTTATTTTCGTCAGATCCCAGGCAGCCATGTCAACCGAGACGCCACCGACGGTATAAGAGTCTTGTGAATGGATAAAGTCTCTGACGAAATTCTGTGCAACAGTTTCAGGTGAAGAGTCGGCGGATTCTTCATTTGCCAGGTCACCGAGAATTTTTGCATAAGTCCATCCTGCACTTGGGACGCTGCCTTCGGACGAGATCATGACTTTTGCAAGGTTTCGGAACTGGAAACCTACCTCCAACATACCCATAACACAACTGTCAAAGCCAAGTATATCGAGCTTTTGCCCCAGTATTTCACCTTTTGTCCCAAAGAGCTCTGAATTTCCTGTATTATGTGATGTCATTGTCGACGCAAGTTCCTCGTTTGTTGCCGAAATGCGATGAATTGCCTGTGTAAAATCACGCATTTTCAACGTTTTGCCGGCGGTTTCATCACGGAAAAGCCCAATGTCCTGAAAGCCAAGCGAGTGTCCGGAGAAAATCAATGCATATTTCTTTGATTTTCTACCAAACCTGACTCCATCCTCCGCCTTGACGGGAACTTTATTAACGCACCAGTCCACAAAATTGAGTATTGACCGTGGGTCTGCGGCATTCTCATTTTCTTTAGGCGCTACAGGAAAGAGTTTATTGTTTAACTTGTAGGATCTTATGTACTTTGGGTTTTTAGGATCCGTAAAATCACAATAAAGTGTCGGGATGTCTGACGAATTGCCGTCGTAATAAACAAATAGATTCGGACTGTTTTCAGATGGTCTGGCGGAGGATTTTATCTGCTCCATTGCATAGGCCATATCAACGGCAAGGTTATTGTCCCCGGCCATATAAATCATTACTGTCCACTCTTTTTGGTTCATTTTTTTCTCCTTGCTTCGTTAAAGCGGTAGCCGGTAAGATGACGAAGCTAATCCTGCCGGAAGGGAGGCAAAAGAACTTGACGGGTGTCGGCGTCAAGGTTTGCATTAATTACTCAATAAACTGTGCAAAATTGTTGTGCCGCGGGTCTTTTGTTAATTATACATCCTTCATTACAAAAATATGTTGTTTATTAACCAATTTCCTGTTACGCTTCTTAATTATACAAACGGGCAAGAGGTAATCTTTCTGAGGGGTGCTTTGAATTGGCCGACAAAAGATCAAATGATTTTAAAGATTTGGTATCATTAGCGGGAGATCATTTTGATGCCGGTCGTGAGGAGTATTTTTCACCACCGGGCTGCTGTGATCCGATACTTGGATCTGACTCAGGAGAGGTTCTTGCATTATCTGATGATATGCCCGTTGATTCTAAAAATGACAGGTTGTGGCCTCCTGATGCCCAAGATAAAGAAAATATTACCTCAAAAAGTTTGATTAACAGTGCATCTAACGAAGAAGCTGAGGCTAGAGATCGTTTTTCGCCGGGCACTGTTATCAATCAGCGCTACGAAATCGTAAGGCTTTTGGGACGCGGAGGCATGGGTGAAGTTTATCTCGCCGGTGATCTGCGGATCAGCCGAAATGTAGCTCTAAAAGTTCTGCATCCTGATCTTGTAGCTAAGAAGGAAAATTTTCAACGCTTTGCACGTGAAGCACAGACAGCTTCAGGACTTAATCATCCACACATAATGACTGTCTATGAGGTTGAATCCTCAGAGGATGGAGCGCTCTTCATAGTTGCGGAATTCATCGAAGGACAGCCGCTTAGTACATTGATTCGAAATGGAATCCGTATCGAAAAGGCACTTGATATTGCAAGTCAGGTAGCTTCTGCTCTTGGTGCTGCACATCGGGCGGGCATTATTCACAGGGATATAAAACCTGAAAACATAATGATTCGATACGACGGTTATGTAAAAGTTCTGGATTTCGGGCTTGCGAAACTTACACAAGCCCGGCCGCCGTCAACTGATTCGGGTTCAGAAGATCCTACGATTCCCATATTACGTACCAAGCCGGGAATGGTCATGGGAACAGCGGCATATATGTCGCCGGAACAGGCCAGAGGCCTAAGCGTGGATGCCCGGACCGATATTTGGAGTCTTGGCGCAGTCCTGTATGAGATGATTACCGGACGCCGGCCGTTTTGGGGAGAAACCACTGCGGACACAATGGTTTCTGTTTTGACTAAAGAACCCAGACCAATTTCTGATATTACGGGACAAAGTTTTCCGGAACTTGAGGCCATCGTTTCCAAGGCCTTATCCAAAAACTCCGAAGATCGTTATCAATCAATGGATGAATTGCGTGCGGATCTGGAAGCTTTGCGTAAGAAAATAGAGATCGGCGCGGTTTTGGAAGCATCATTCCCCAGACTTTTAGATACCGATTCCGGAATTGAAATATCATCTCAAAGACACGGACATTCGACCAATCCTGATGCTGCACGCGGTCAGCGAGATACAAAAGGCGGACGTGGTTTATATGCATTCCCTGATATTCTGACGGTTGTAACGGGCAGTAATTCCCGTGCGGTAAGTTATGCAACACGTTCCATACGTGTGGCGCTTCTAATAGGTATTGGGGTTTTCCTTGCTGTCGCTGCTATCTATCTCGTATCTTTCAATCGCAATTCTCAGTTAATTGATTCTGTTGCTGTTTTGCCCTTCGAGAATTTGACCGGAGATACTTCCCTGAATTACCTGTCGGATGGCATAAGCGAAGTGCTGATTGATCGATTATCTGAACTGCCGCAATTGAAAGTAATCTCTCGCAGCTCGAGTTTCAAATTTCGCAGCCCTGAGGCAGATTTACAGGCAGTCGCATCACAGCTCGGCGTAAAGGCAATTGTTACCGGCAGCATCTCTCAGGTCGGTGATGAATTAAACATCCGTTACGAAATCATCGATGCAGCCGAAAACAGACATTTATTTGGCGGACAGTTCAGGCGGAAACTTGGTAATATTACCGCAATTCAGCATGACATAGCTGAGAATGCAGCAAATAACCTCCGACTGAAATTGACGGATTCCCAGTCCAGACGTCTGTCCGGCGGCAATACCGAGGATTCCGAGGCCTATCGATACTATCTTAACGGTTTGGTTGAAATAAACGGCCCTCAGGATGTTCGAGGTAAGGCTTTGGAATATTTTCAGCGAGCCGTCGAACTCGACCCTGGTTTTGCAGCCGCATATGCGGAAATTGGCTGGATTTATATGTCCCGGGCAAACGGAAGCGGCAATCCCGAATCTCTGGTTCCTCAGGCCAGAGAAGCGATAAATCGTGCACTTAGCCTGGACCCTGAACTGGCAAAGGCGCATGTAGTGCGGGCGATGATTTATGAATATGATTTTGATTGGACTAATGCGGAAAACGAGTATCGCCGAGCCGTCGAGCTGAGTCCGAATTTGGATTTTGCCCGGAATAATTATGCTTTTTTTCTTTCAGTAACGGGTCGCCATGACGAAGCCCTCGAACAATTGGAACAACAGCGTCTGCGGGATCCGATAAATGAACGGCTGGGGCTTCTGCAAAAGGGAATTGTACTTGTTCAGGCAAGACGATTTGACGAAGCTCTCCAAGTTTATCAGGCTGCACAGGCTGTTGAACCTTCGCGGGAAATTCCTCACTTTTCGCTTGGTTATGCATATGCCGGAAAAGGTATGTATTCAGAAGCCGCAAAACATTTCGAGATTTCTGCGGAAAGACTCGGCGGGCTGCAAAAAACCAGCCAGCCCCTGATTTATCTGGCCGCTGCTTATGCAAATATTCTGGGACAACGTCAAAAGGCGAAGGAAATATTGACCCAAATCGAGAGCCGCGAACAGTATGCGTCGCCTGCTCTTTTGGCAATTGTTTATACCGCTCTCGGTGAAGAAGACAAAGCCATTGATCTTTTAGAAGCCGCATATAATCGCCGTGACCTTTTGCTCCGATACATAGGTACCGGCTTTGAGTACGACAGATTAAGAAAAAATCCTCGATTCGTTGATTTAATTAGGCGTGTCGGGATTGGCCCGTCCTGAACATTTCGTCATTTATATCGGTTTTCCCGTATTTAAAGTAAAGAATCAACAGCCGGCATCTTACCTGTTTACCGGGCAGCAACCGTTGCCTACACATACTGATTAAATTTTTCCTAATCCCGTAACTGTAATAATCTCAATGGTTTCAGAGTCATAGCCGGGCCGGGACTGTTTTTCTTTGGGAATTATTTATGGTAACATCCCCTGAATCCCGGCTTTTCTGATTTTTCGAGAAACTTACAATCCTTTCCAAATCTATTGATATGAATGCCCCGCGAAACGATTTCGTTGAGCTAAGCGAAGACCTCTCGGGCTCGCCACTATGAAACGCGGACCTGGCACCGACCACTGTCAGCCAGAGGACTTGGTCAACATGGAACATTGCCGCACTGTGGATCGGAATGAGCGTTGTAATCACCACATATACGCTTGCCGGTGGTTTTATCGAGGCCGGTATGAAATGGTGGCAGGCATTAATTACAATCCTGCTAGGTAATACAGTCGTCTTGATACCGATGGTTTTAAACGCCCATTCAGGCACACGCTACGGCGTTTCGTTCCCTGTTCTTGCAAGGGCTTCTTTCGGCACCAGAGGAGCAAATATACCGGCTATTTTACGTGCAATCGTGGCCTGTGGATGGTTTGGAATACAAACATGGATTGGCGGTGCTGCTATTGATGCTTTACTTACAGCTATTTGGGACAATTGGGCCAGCATAGATTTTCAAATAGGCGGAAACCCTTTACATACCTGGCTTGCGTTTCTCTTATTCTGGGGAATACAGGTTGGCATTATTCTCAAGGGAATTGAGGGTATTAAATTTCTCGAATCCTGGTCTGCCCCGTTGTTATTGTTCGGTGGCCTGATTTTGCTGATTTGGGCAGCTACCGAATCCGGCGGGCTTTTACACGCGCTTGAAAGTTCGACTTTGCTCCAAAAACGATCATCAGATTTTTGGGCAATTTTCCCCGGTGCACTTACAGCCTCGGTTGGCTATTGGGCTACCCTAAGCTTAAATATTCCGGATTTTACGCGATACGCGCGGTCACAGAGATCTCAGGTTCTTGGACAAGCAATCGGGCTGCCGTTTACAATGACGGCTTTTTCTTACATTGGAGTTGCCGTAACTAGTGCAACTATTACAATTTACGGCGAAGCAATCGGCGATCCGGTCCGCCTGATTCAGAAATTCGATAACCGGCTGATTATACTTTTCGCAATGGCAATAATTTTTATTGCGCAACTGACTACCAATATGGCGGCAAATGTTGTTTCGCCTTCGAACGACTTTTCGAATATCAATCCACGAAAGATTTCTTATGTTACAGGAGGTTTGATTACAGCGGTCATTGGAATTTTGATGATGCCCTGGCAGCTAATGGCGACAATGGGCTCTTATATTTTTACGTGGCTGATAGGCTATTCCGGATTGATGGGGGCAATTGCAGGTATTTTAATCTGCGATTACTGGATTATTCGCCGACGGCACCTTCTTTTGGCAGACCTTTTCAAGGAAGACGGAGTTTACAGTTACAATCGCGGCTATAACTGGCGGGCTATTGCCGCGCTTATTTTGGCAATCCTGCCTGTTATCCCGGGATTTTTGCGGGCTGCGGTTACACCCGGCGGACAGATAGCAGATCCCGGCCTTTTGGACTCCATCTACAATTATGCTTGGTTTATTACTTTCGGAATTGCATTTTTGGTGTATTATCTGCTTATGAAATATAAACCGCAAAGCCCCGGACGGGTGATTTTCCAATTCCATCTTAAGTGGTTTATGAATCCGTTCCAAAGGAATTAAGTCAGCGATTATGTCAAGAATAGTAAAATCAGGGCTGATACAAGCTCATAACGTTGCTCCCTACGACGCTCCCATTGCAGAAATCAAAAAGGCCAATCTTGAGCATCAAATGAAGTTTGTCGAAGAAGCAGCCCGTGCCGGCGTTCAGATTCTCTGCTTTCAGGAGATATTTACTACCCCTTATTTTTGTGCCGAGCAGACGGTTCGTTGGTATGATGCAGTCGAAAAGATTCCTGACGGCCCGACCGTTTCTTTTATGAAAGACGTTGCGAGGCAGTACGGAATGGTTTTAATCGTTCCCATCTACGAAGTAGAGCAGACAGGAATTTATTACAACTCTGCCGCAGTTATCGATGCTGACGGCAAATATCTCGGAAAGTATCGCAAAACCCACATTCCTCACGTTGCTCCGGGTTTTTGGGAAAAATTTTATTTCCGGCCGGGCAATCTCGGATATCCGTGTTTCGATACGGTATACGCACGTATTGGCGTTTATATCTGTTACGACAGGCACTTTCCCGAGGGAGCACGTATATTGGGACTAAACGGTGCCGAGATTGTTTACAATCCATCAGCAACGGTTGCAGGGCTAAGTGAATATTTATGGAAACTTGAACAGCCCGCACATGCTGTTGCAAATGGTTATTTTGTCGGGGCAATTAATCGTGTCGGGTGGGAAGAGCCTTGGAAAATCGGCGAATTTTATGGTCAAAGTTATTTTTGCGATCCACGCGGGCAGATTATTGCCGAAGGTTCCCGTGAAAGGGACGAACTGGTAGTCGCAGAGCTTGAAATGGACAAAATTCGCGAAGTGCGGAATACCTGGCAATTTTTCCGTGACCGCCGTCCGGATCTATACGGACCGATAGTTGCTGATTAACATCACCGCATTTTTCTGTGAAAATCGGGCACAACGTAATACAACAAAGAAACAGATGAGCAGAGACAGACAGATTTATTCTTCCGGAGCAAAATGGGAAAGCATTGTAGGATATGCCCGCGCGGTCAGATCCGGAGACAGAATCTATGTTACGGGAACAACGGCAATAGATGAGCAAAGCAGAATCACAGGTATCGGAGATGCATATGCCCAAACCGTACAATGTATTAAAAATATAGAAAAAGCGCTTAATGCGCTTGGCGCCACGCTTGAAAATATTGTTAGAACAAGAATGTTTGTTACAGATATTTCGCGCTGGCAGGAATACGGAAAAGCGCATGGGGAATTTTTTTCTGAAATTCTTCCGGCAACTTCTATGGTCCAAGTCTCGGCACTTATTGATCCTGATATGTTGATAGAGATCGAAGCCGATGCCGAGATCTGATTATATTTAAGATGGATGAAAGTTACTGCACACCATTAGACCTACGCCAGATCGAAGAGAATTTCAGTGAGCTTGAGCCGCCGTTAAAACCCGCTGAAGCTCTCCATGAAGCAAATCGATGTCTGTATTGCTACGATGCACCGTGTACACGGGCGTGTCCGACCCACATAGATGTACCTGCGTTTATTAAAAAGATTGCCAGTGGAAATCTTCGTGGCTCTGCACGCGTAATTTTCGAAGCCAACCCGATAGGAGCTACCTGCGCGAGAGTTTGCCCGGTAGAAGTATTGTGTGAAGGCGCATGCGTTGAAAACACTTTATTGAATAAACCGATTGAAATCGGCCGGCTCCAAAGATATGCGACTGATTTTGTATTGAACAGTCAACAGCCGCTTTTTTCTCCGGGCGATCCGAATGGTCTAACTGTCGGAATTATCGGCTCAGGTCCTGCGGGCCTTTCGTGCGCAATGTATCTTGCCAGGCTCGGCTATGAAGTTACGGTGTATGATAAAAAGCCCTTGGCAGGCGGTCTGGACACTTACGGAATGGCGGAGTATAAAATGTCCCAGTCTGTGTCACAAACCGAGGTTGGGCAGCTTGCACGTCTTGGAGTCAAGTTTGTGCTCAACACAGTGATTACCGGTGATGCAGCATCACCCGAAGATATCCGTGAGGAAACTCATGACAACAATCAACCCGGCGATCACTCGGACGCAATTCAAATGCAGGCGGTCGCTTTTTCTGATTTGCTTGAATGGCATGACGCTGTTTTTATTGCCGTTGGACTTGGGGCAACCAAAATGCTTGCTGTACCGGGAGAAGATCTCTATGGTGTAATTGATGCACTAGGTTTTATAGAGAAAATAAAAACGCGGGATTGGAAAAATGTTCCGCTGGGTCGCAGAGTTGCTGTAATCGGGGCAGGTAATACGGCAATCGACGCCGCAACACAGGCAAAACGCCTGGGCGCCGAGCGGGTGATTATGGTTTACCGCAAGACCGAAAAAGAAATTCCCGCCTACGATTACGAATATAAACTCGCCAGGCACGATTGCATAGAATTCATCTGGCAGGCAGCTCCAATCGGAATTATTTCGGACGATACCGGAAAAAAAGTTGCGGCATTAAGATGTGAAAAAACAGACGGCTCATTGCAAATTTTCGAGATTCCCTGCGATATGGTCATCAAGGCCGTCGGCCAGACAAAAATGCTCTCTTTTTTTGAATCTGTAGCCGGTGTCAAAACAGACGAAAACGGCCGCGTTATCGTCAACAACTTGATGCAAACATCAAATCCGAAAATCTTTGCCGGCGGCGATTGCGTCAACGGCGGCGGTGAGGCCGTCGAGGCCGCACAAATGGGCAAAATGGCCGCAATCGGAATACACAAAACCTTAACCGGCGAAACAATCAAATTTGCAGGAGCAGATTTGTAGCAGTTTTTACTCCTAAAGGGAGGACAATTTAAGATAACAATAATATTGTCAGGTGCTAATTTTATGGTCGATTTAAGCATAAATTTCGCTGGTATTAAATCGCCGAATCCATTTTGGCTGGCTTCGGCGCCGCCGACCAATATGGGCTCGATGGTTGAGAGGGCATTTGATGCAGGTTGGGGCGGAGCCGTCTGGAAAACTCTGGGTGAGCCGATTGTCAATGTTTCCTCGCGATTGGCTTCGATTGATTACGGCCCGATGCGCATGGCCGGCTTGAACAATATAGAGTTGATTACAGACCGCCCGCTGGAGGTAAATCTTAAAGAGGTTTACGAATGTAAGAAAAAGTACCCGAACAACGCCGTCATCGTCTCGCTGATGGTCGAATCAAAACGCGAAGCCTGGCACGAGATCGTCAAGCGCACACAGGATACAGGCTGCGATGGTTTGGAATTGAATTTCGGCTGCCCACACGGCATGAGCGAACGCGGTATGGGATCTGCGATGGGACAGGTTCCCGAATATACCTGTATGGTTACGGAATGGGTTAAGGAAGTTGCCCAAGTGCCTGTTATTGTTAAACTTACTCCAAATGTAACAAATATTGTTCCGCCCGCAAAAGCCGCTTTGCGCGGTGGTGCCGACGCGGTTTCGCTGATCAATACCATCAATTCGATCATGGGAGTTGATCTTGACACTATGATTCCGCATCCGAATGTAAATGGAAAAGCGGCACACGGAGGATATTGCGGACCTGCCGTAAAACCGATTGCACTGAATATGGTTTCCGAGCTCGCCCGAGACCCTGAATTTACCATACCAATCAGTGGTATCGGAGGGATTACTACCTGGCGGGATGCAACCGAGTTTCTGCTTTTGGGTGCAGGCTGTGTACAGGTTTGCACGGCCGTGATGCACTACGGCTATCGTATTGTCGAGGATATGATAGACGGGCTCAGCAATTATCTGGATGAAAAAGGCTTTGCTTCTGTTAATGAAATAATTGGAAAGTCGGTTTACCGGGTAACGGATTGGGGCAATCTTGATTTAAATTACAAGGTCGTCGCCCATGTGAATCAGGAGAACTGCATTCGTTGTAATTTGTGCTACGTTGCTTGTGAAGACGGAGCCCATCAGGCATTCGAATTCATTGAATCTGACGGCCAACGGTATCCGATCGTAATAGAAGACGAATGCGTCGGCTGTAATCTTTGTGCACTTGTCTGCCCGGCACCCGGTGCAATTTCTATGATCCGTCTGGATGACGGAAGCCATCCGGAAAGTTGGCGTGAACGTACTTCACTGAAAAACCGGCAATCAGACTAGATCTGACAATCGGCAAACAAATGTCTTTATTTTTCTCAATCTAAGTTGTTTCTTTTCTCTCCAAATTGTTAAACAAATAAAAACCGGCAGGTTATCTCGTTCAAAGCGACCTTATTTGTAAAAGCCGTCGAAGACTAAGTGTATAAAACAGACCGTGCATTTAAACTATTGGTAATCAATAACTTAGACGCATTTCAATAATACCGCCTCCTTAGCAAGTGCGGCAGTTACATGGTTGCAAACCGGTCATTTTGAATTAAAGTTGGTAAAAAATCGTTCAACATTGTAAAAAGGTGTTGACAAAAGTTTGCGCCGCGTGTAAATTCTTTTCTTGTCGGCAGCAGCCCGGCATTCTAAACCCATCGCCACCCGATGCGAAACAGAATTCAAAACAACAATATTTTTCGAGGCTTTATTCGGCTTTGAAGCAACCCTGATGAAACGGGTAATTGGCACGGCTTTCAGTTGTCCTGTCCTTTGAATGACCTTACAAGACTCGCGTCCCCCGGAGTGGCAAATATCATCAAAGACCAATTACCCGTTTCAATCCAGGTTATCCCGATAAATGAAAACTCACAGAAGTACCCAGTCAGTCAACCCCGGAAATTTTGCCGGTCAAGGAGATAGAAAATAATGCTGTTCGGAAAAAAGAAATGCGTTGCCGGTTTAGACATCGGTTCCAGTTCGGTCAAAATGGTCGAACTTGACGGCAAGGCCGGCAGTCTTAACCTTGTCAGCCTCGGTTTCGAGAATCTGCCGGACAATACAATCATCGACGGCCAGATAATGGAGCTCAATGTCGTTTCGGATGTCATTCAGAGCGTTTGTGCAAACAATAAAATCAGCGCAGACCGTGTCGTAACAGGTGTAAGCGGACATTCGGTAATTATTAAAAATATTGTCTTGCCGCCAATGAGCGAAGAGGAGCTCGAAGAATCCATAGATTGGCACGCCGAAGAGCATATCCCATATGATCTTGCAGATGTCAGTCTTGATTATCAGGTAACAATGGCCGGTTCTGATGCAACGCAGGTGCTTATTGCTGCCTGTAAACGCGAGCGTATTGACAATATACGACAGGCGATTCAATTGGCAGGTAAAGAACCGGTAATCATCGACGTTGACACCTTTGCACTCCAAAACTGCTACGAAGTAAATTATCAACCCGATCCGGCGCAGGTCGTTACGCTGTTGAATATCGGCGCTTCGACAATGAATGTAAATATCGTAAAGGGTACACGTTCTCTGTTTTCCCGCGACATTACGGTCGGCGGAAGTCAGTTCACCGACGTTTTACAGCGAAATTTAGGATTAAGTTATCAGCAGGCTGAGGCGCTAAAACGCGGCGTCAACAGTGCCGTTCAGGGTGTTGACGAAAAAGCAATCGAACCTCTGATGAGCAATGTTACGGAAATCGTCGCAATGGAAATTCAAAAAACCTTTGATTTCTATCGTGCAACGACTGAAGATACTCAAACCGTAGTGAGGAAAATTCTCATTTCGGGCGGAGGCTCCAAACTGCAAGGTTTGGCACAGGATCTTTCTGCTCGTCTCGAACTTCCGGTTGAGACGCTGGATCCATTCCGCAATATCAAGGTGGATACACGTAAATTCGATCCCGACTATTTAAGCGAAATAATGCCTGAGATGGCGGTAGCCGTCGGATTGGCAATGAGGGGAGTGAGCTAAAGAAATGATTAAGATTAACCTACTCAATTCAGTAACCGAACGCCAGGGAGGTGCCGTTGTGGCCGTTGACCGAAAGGTGGCGAGCCCCGGAATGCGTCTCCTGTTTATGTCACTTGCGGTTGCCTTTCTCCTGATTGCTTTCGTCGGCTGGGACATTATCAGCACGCAAATGGCCAAGGCTTCGTCAGAAAGGCAGCTTGAAGAACAGAAACAGATTGCCGCCGAGCTCGAAACAGTAATGAAAGAGCAAAAAGAGCTCGAAGAGCGAATAAAGAACATAGACGCAAGAATTGCGGCAATCAAAAAGCTGCGTGAGGAACAGCGTGGACCCAGTGCGGTACTTGAGGCTCTTCGTGAGCGTATTGCAATGGTTCCGGGCCTCTATCTGCAAAGCGTGGAACAATCCGGAGATCAGGTAACCATCAAGGGTAATTCGCCGGATGAAGCAGCCGTCACACAATTCGGCCGTAGTTTGGAGTTTTCCGGCGGCCTTTTTTCTAACCTGAATATTGAAACACAGCGTCAGGAAATGGCTAATCAAATGGCTAGTGCGCCTGCCGCAGGCGGGGAAGCCCCGAAGGTTGCCGTCGTAAACTTTACAATAAAAGCCGGTTACAATTCCGCGAAAGGAAATATCGACACGAATACTGCCGCCGCTCAGACCTCTGCAGGTCAGGCGCCGGCAGCCCCGCAGGTTCAGGTAGCCAAGAACTGAATCGATCGTACCGCAATGGACGGTACCATGTTTGAAGGATCGTCTATATCGAATAGAAGGACACAACAATGTTAGAAAAAATCAAAAACCTAAGCTGGCATTTTCAATTGCTGATTCTCCTTGTAGCTGCTGCCCTTGTGTATGGAATGGTGTATTACTTCATCACCGGTCCGACAAGGGAAGAGATTGCGGCACTGGATGCGCAGGTAGCCCAATTGCAGGCCAAAAACGAACAAGCGCGGCTTGCTACATTGCGTATCAATGAATTTCGGGCGCTATATGCAAGCAAGGCCGCCGAATATGAGGAACTGAAGGTCCTTCTGCCCGAACAGCGCGAGATTACAAATGTCCTGCAGGGACTTCAGGATAATGCTCGCGAAGCGAAACTTGTTGTTATGCGGTTTACTCCGCGTGAAGATACGAGCCAAAACTCGATTATGGCAAAGCCTGTCGAGGTTGAGGTGGACGCTAACTTCAACAATCTGCGGGCATTCTATGAAAAGATGGCGAAATTACCGCGAATCGTATCCATTACTGATTTTAAGATCAATCAACTGGAGAAACAGACAGCGGATAAGACATTGCATGCTCAATTCCTTTTAACGGCTTACTATGCCGATCCGGATGCGCTGAATAAGCCTGCCCAGCCGGCCAAACCCGGAGTCCCCGGACAAGCTGCAAATCCCGCACAGGCCGCGCCGGCACCGCAACCGCCTTCCAAATAGTGTAATCGCCGGAGATAAGCAAATCCCTACGAGAGAAAAAGTTATGATCAAGAAGAACAACATCGCCCGTAGCCTGAAAGTCGCCATTTTTTTCGCAGCAATACTAGTCTGCAGCGGCTTTGTAAGCGAAACAATGGCACAGCGTGATCCATTTGCCAAGCCGGCCTGGGCCAGGCAGAAGGAAACGCGGCCCGGAGTTCCGGGCTCGGGTCAGAACAAGTCTGTAACTGACCTTGGCGTGCCGCCGATCGAACAGAGAATTGATTACTACAAGCGACTTCGCGAAGAGGCAGCGGCAAATGGAATGCCTTTGCCGAAAGTTACAAGCGTGCTTACACTCAGCGAGCTGGCGGTAACCGGTATCTTCAAGACGCCGCGCGGATACGCCGCAATGGTCGAGGCAACGCCGATCAAGCTTTCTTATACGATCTATCCCGGCGATCGCTTTTTTGACGGTCAGCTTGTAGCCGTAGAAGAGAACCGACTGGTTTTCCGTAAAGTTACCAAGATGAGTAACGGTAAATTTGTTGCGTCGGTTGAAAACAAGCCGCTCAGAAAATATACAGAACGCGAGATGATTCAGGGTACGGCGCCGGCCGGCTCTGAGACTGCCGGCGGACAGCAGACAGCCGAAGCACAAGCTCCGGCTGCGGGCGATGCGCCGAAGAAGCCGGCCGTTATAATCTCTCCATTGGTTGAAATGGAAAAAATGGCTGCCGCTCCACCTAAATCCGAATCGGCCAAAGCCGGAAATAAGAAAGGTGTCAAGGTCGCCAAAAGTAACAACAAGTAGGATTTTCAGCATGGGCTGATATAGCAGCAGACGAGAAAAAGTCTGCTAAACCCCACCAAAAGCAACTTTGTATGCGAAATACGCCGTACGTAGGGAAAGCGAACGGCTACTTAAAGTGAAATCTGTAACGGAGGAAACATGAATTCTCAAATTTCAAACAGCGGGACTGTCCGCAGGGCATTAGCCGCAATGATTCTGACAGGCCTGATTACTATGGCTGCCTTCGCACAAAAGGCAGGCCAGCAAGGCAAACGGTACGGCGATCCGGGCTTTGTCGGTGAACCTATCAACTTGAATGTAGTCAACGCCGATATTCGCGATATCCTGAACTATGTTACCGAACAATACGGCGTTAATTTCGTGATTGATAAATCGGTCAAACAGGTTCCGGTAACTGTCAATATCAGCGATGTGCCATGGAATATCGCACTTGATTCGATTCTGCGGGCACAGGAACTCGGTATCCAGGTCAACGGACCGATTCTTCGCGTAGCGGACTCCAAGACGTTGGCCACCGAAGGTGAGATCCTGCGACAGGCTAATGAGACAAAACTTGACAGTTCGCCGTTATATACAGAGTTTATTCGTTTGAATTATGCCCGTGCGGCCGGCTCAATTTCGCCCGGCCAGGCAACAAGCGGCACTCCGGCCGGCTCCGGCGGCGGATCGTCTGCTTCGGCCTCAGCGTCAGGCGGTGCCGGTGAAGGTCTTTTACCTATCATTAAGCGAAGATTGTCGCGGCGCGGATCGATCGAAGTCGATAACCGCAGTAATTCAATAATCGTCACTGATGTACGCGAAAACATCGATGCCATTCGCCAGTTGGTAGCGATTCTCGATCAGCCCGAACCGCAGGTTGAAATCGAGGCACGCATTGTGGTAGCTTCACGAAATTTCAGCCGTGATGTCGGCGTTCAGCTTTCAGGTCTGGTTGTCGGTGCACGTGGCAGCGGTGCTCAGGGCGGAACGCTTCCTACGAATGCCAGCACGCCGGGAGTAACCGTCCCGGGTGGCGTGCCGGATCGCAGCCCTGACAACAGTATGTTTTCTTCAATTCCGAATACGGTAATTGGTCTAACAACAGGCGTTTTCGGAACGGCACAGATAAATATGCTGATCTCGGCCGGGGAACAAAAAGGTCAGGCCAAGGTAATTGCAACGCCGCGGGTTACGGCTTTGAACAACCGCGAAGCGATTATCGAAAGCAAGACCCAGATTCCAATCGTAACCGTTCAACCCGGACAGTCGGCCGGCGGTGCCGTAATAGCTACAACAACTTACGTTGACGTCCCGTTGAAACTGCAGATAACGCCGCAGATTACCGATGAAGGCACGATCGTTCTTCAGGTACTGGCAGAAAACAGTTCAACGCCGCCAATAACGGGCGGAACCGCACCCGCAATCAACACTCAGCGGATGCAGACACAGGTAACCGTTCCGGATGGCGGGACAACAGTCGTCGGCGGCGTTCTCTTTGATGATGAACGTGAAAACCAAAACCGCACGCCGGGTCTTTCCAAGGTTCCGCTTTTGGGAAATCTTTTCAAGCGTAAAGGAGTATCCCGAAATACGAATGAAATACTCTTTTTCATAACTCCGCGAATCTATCGCCCGGATTATGCACCGCAGCCCGGTTCATCAGGGGTGAAATCTTCGGCAACTATTCTGCAGCCGGTGCCGCTTGGCAATCCGAAGTCTAACTCGGATGTGCCCGAGCCGTCTCCGACACAGAATCCGAACCCTGTCATCCTGCCGATAGCACCCGTACAGCAACCGGCATCCTCAGCTCCGGCAACGACGAAACCGTAGCCGGTAAATCAGAAGAGGCTTTCCTTGGGAATTTAATCAAAGGCTAGCTTCTTCGAGAAATTGAATGTTTCTTCCAAAATGAAAAGTCCCGTGGGTGTACAAGCCGCGGGCCTTTTTCCTAACTATTGCAAATACAGAAGTTATTGTGAGGCAAGGTTTATTGCCGGTACCGGCGTATCACCCGCAAGTCCCCATTGCCGGATCAGAAAGGTCTGATTTCCGCTTAAAATTGCATACCAAACGCCGGTAGAAGGTCTGAATACGGCTATATCTGTTTTACCGTCACCGTCATAATCGGCCGGTGCGGCAATATCTCCGGAAAGACCGAATTGCGTGACACCTACACCGGAAGACGTCTGCTCGACCCACCATTGTCCGGTAGATGGCCGGAAAATGGCCAAATCAGCTTTCCCGTCGCCATCATAGTCGGCCTGGACAGGCCGGTCACCCGTAAGGCCAAACTGCCGGATTAACAGTCCGTCCGAGCTCTGCAAAATGTACCAGCGGCCTTCGGACGGTCGAAACACTGCAACATCAGTCTTACCATCGGCGTCGTAGTCTGCCTGCGCAGTCAGGTCGGTCTGCAGACCCCAATTGTAAATTGCTACCCCGCCGGTGGTTTTTGCAATATACCAGGTACCCGTCGAGGGGCGAAACAGTGCCAAATCAGTTTTCAAATCACCGTCATAGTCGCCGGGCACCGGAACATCTCCATTGATTCCAAAAGGATTGATTGAGATGCCGCCGCTGCTGAGGATGATGTACCAGGTGCCATTCGAGGAACGGAAGACTGCCTGATCGGTGATGCCATCGCCGTCATAATCGCCGGCGGCCGGAATATCACCGGAAATTCCCCATTGAACGATACGTGCATTTCCTGACGAACTGTCTATGCTGTACCAAACGCCGTTTGAGGGACGATAGACGGAAATCTCACTTTTCTGGTCCCCGTCAAAGTTTGCAATGGCCGTACCGGATAGAATGCTGGCCGATGTTGTATAGATATAATCGCCGCCCGAGCCGCCATCGCTGTTTGCAGCATTGCCTGCGGCATATAAACCTATTTTACCGACACGGCGTGAAGGCGCTACCCATGTAAATTGCCACGATTTGGTGCCAAACTGTGTAGGCGTAGTTCCGTTGACTGTGTGTTCGATGTATTGCCGCTCGATTCCATTCACAAAACCGGTATCCAATTGCAGCGGCTGCGGAGATGCGGTTGGAAGAATGTAGGAACCTGTTTTTCTGCCCAGCGGGTCAAGCGTTGTCATTTGAAAGCCGTAAATCACTCCATCGCTTTGGTTTACGGTTACCGTTACAGGAATTTGCTGGCCCGGAACATAATTTCTCGGCAGACCGGTAATTTGAACGTTTCCCGTGCCGCTGTTGACAGGAAAAGAGCTGTGGCAAGCCGTGCAATTTGCCTCCAAAGGAGCTCCGGTATAGGTCGGTGCAGGCCCGAAAACTGATGCTTCTACGCGGCTGCCGCGAAACCCGGAATTTATGTAGGTCGCAATGCCAACTGCGGCTGCCAGGGCTATGATTACTATCTTCAGACGGAATTTCTTGCCTTTTTGTGGATTCATTGATTACTACTCCCCCGAAATTAGAAAAACGAAGTCATGTCATTAGACGCAGAAAGTTAACGAAAAAGCCGATGGGTTATACAAATTCTGCAATTTGTCTGGATTGAAGTCAATTTCATTGATTCGCAAAGCTTTTGAACAAAGATGGCGGCTCGTGAATACAGACGAGCCGCCATCGGAAGACGCGATGTCCGGCTGCAGGTGAGGGCAGCCGGAGCTAAAGTTATTGTGGTATATAGGATGCTGGGATCGGGTTGTCGCCCGAGAGACCAAACTGAGCAACGCTCAATCCCTGCGATGAGAGCAGTCCCCACCACTGACCGTTGCGATAGATTGCAATGTCATATTTGCCATCGCCATCGTAATCGCCGGGAACCGGTACATCTGTGCTTAGGCCGAATTGGATGATCGAAACCTGTTGTGTTGCACTCAGAATAATGTACCAGGTACCGTTTGACGGGCGGAATACCGCGATGTCATCTTTGCCGTCACCGTCGTAATCGGCCGGAACCGGCTTATCGGTGCCGAGACCGAACGGTATAGCATTGTAGTTGCCTGACGGGTTACCGGAGGCTTGTGCAATGTACCAAGTGCCGTTTGACGGACGGAAAGTAGCAATTTCTGCTTTTCCATCTCCGGTGAAATCGCCGACCAGCGGAATATCTCCGGTAGAGCCGTAAGAGAAGATCAGATTGGTGCCGCCGGTATTCTGAAGCAGAATGTAGTACTTCAGATCAGACTGACGCCAGACGGCAAAATCTTCGATCCCGTCACCGTTGAAGTCGCGAATCATCGGAATATCGCCCGGAAGTCCCCAGGAGATTGCCTGGAAGGTGAAAGTATCCGTCGTTATCACCCAGAAATCAGGCTGCAATGGGTCGGTTGCCGGACGATATATTATCAGGTCTGCCTTACGGTCGCCGGTGACGTCTCCACCCAATGGAGTATCGCCGGCGGTACCCCATTGTGCCGCAAAAACACCTGCGGTTGTGCGATCGGCCCACCAGGTACCGGTTGAGGGTCTCCAGATGGAAAGATCCGATTTGCCATCGCCGTCAAAGTCGGCCCGGACGGTTCGGGATGCAAACGAGCAGGTATAACCATTGATTAGGGTGACATCGTCAACCCGGATACCCGTCGCTGCAACAGAACTGTCGCTGCCCATTCCCCAACGAAGTTGAATGTTTTGGCCATTGGCCGCTGCCGGCAGGTTAACCTCACTATTTACATAGGTTGAGGAATTGCCGGTCCAAGCTTGCCTGCCCGGTAGCGGATTGCTGAATCCGGTTGAAAGTGTACCATTATAACCGCCCGATACGAATGAACCTCCGGCAGCCAGAATATCCTGCCAGGAGCCGCTTCCTATCTTGATTTCCAGAACGCCGCCGTCAAATCCGGATTCAGTGTTGTAAAGAATCTTGAAATTGAGTTTGGCACTCGGAGACGTAACGGCAATACTTGGCGTCTCCAGGTAAGTAAGGTTTACCGAAGAAGGATCATTCGCAAATACCGCATTTGGAGCAGATGAAGGAGAAGTGGTCGAGGTTACCCACGTAATTCCCGTTCCGCTCGTCTGGTTTTGTACCCAGCCGGCCGGAAGAGCCGGTGCGGTTACTCCGTCAAAGTTCTGATTCAAGCCAATCGCCGGCTGGCCAATCGTAATTGGGCGTATGAACTGCGTCGGACCAAGGCTCGAATTGACATTGAAGGTAAGGTTCAAGACGCTTCCACAGGTTGCTCCCGGAGGAATTGTATAGTTAAACGGCTGTGTAACCGTTTGACCATTGTTTATCGTCCCATAGTTAACCGTCGGTCCGCCGACTAAAGTTATTGTCGTGCCGGTCGCCGTATTACCCGTAGTGTTTGTAACCGGCAGGTTGATGACCACGGGTTCGCCAGGTTCGGGGAAGCCGTTGTTATTACCGCCGGCATCAGTAACCGTCAGAGCAGGTGTCTGAAGCAGATTAGGAAGGTCGAAGCCATCCGTAACTGCCGTATTATTGGTACCTGTGCCTGGATTTTGTATCGAGGCGCTGAAGCCAAGCCCGCGTGCCGCGAAGCCGCTCCACATTGCCGCAACGTCAGCGGATGTGCCGCTTGCCTGTGTTGCCGCGATGATTGCGTTTCGTTCGGTAATAAAAGTAGGGCCGACAGGTGCAAGTTTCATTCCGTCAGTTACGAACTGAAGCACCTTCCGATTGCCGACAGCCCATCCATCGTTAGTAATAAAGCGGTCTCGAACTTCCCAAAGGATCGAGCTCCATACCTCACCGATGTTGTGGACCTGGTCACAGGTACTGGATCCGATCGGGCCGCGGGCAAATGCGAAGTTGGTATTGTTCAACCGCGTGTTGCAGTTATTGTTGAGATAGCTGAACGTGTAGGCATTGTGCGGTTTATTGTTAGGTCCGCCTGTAAATGCCAGACGTGCCTTGGGATATCGCCGAATTCCGTAGTAGAAGTTGGCTGTAAACCCTGCTGCTATCTCAAGTGTGGAATACCCGCCGGTTGTGTACACTCCGTTAGCAGGGTCGCCCGGTTCGCTAAGCATTGCATGAGCATAGAAATCCGACCAGCCCTCTCCCATACCGCCGGCCATATTTCCGGTCAAGCCCGAAGCATTGCCGTGCAGGCGGTTGGAAAGCCCGTGTGTAACTTCATGGATGATGATTTCGGCATCTGTCGTTCCGTCGCGATCCGGCGTTGGTCCGGTCCAGATATACATCTGCATCCGGCCGCGGCCGCCATCGGCCGGGGTTGAGAAATTGGCATTATTTGTGCCTGAACTGTCCTGACCTTCGGCAGAAACGCGGTCACCCTGAGTACCGCCACGGCCAAAGTTGTTTGCCTGGAAATTGAATGCGGATTCAGTAAAGCCAAGGCGGTACATTTCGGACTGGTACCAGTTCATCACCCAGAACATTTGAATTACCGCTCCGCGTTGCGCCTGTGGCGTCAGCGGGTCGTCACCTGGAGCAGGGCTTCCGGGCGGAGGATTCCATGTGGAGGTAAAGACACGGCAGCCTGCACCGGGACATGCAGTGTCACCGAGTTGGGGCGCATCAACGCCGTTCGTGCCGTCCCGGTCTATACCTGCTTCTACGAAGTTCCCATCGGTTATGTTGGTATTGTCCGTTATCCAGCCGTTGTTATTGAATGTATAGGGTGCTTCGTTGCCGATTCGTGTAATGCTGGTTCGGCTTAGAAGAGAACCTTGTGTGCCAAGTGCGGGATCGATCGGCCCGGGAGTCAGCGGAGCCGGACTCTCGGCAACGTCAATCATGGCATTGGAATTTCTATAGATCTGGAAGGTTGCGCTTTGCGTCTGGTCTGCAGTGATGTTTTTCCGCCAAAGCATATTTCCGTTGTTGGCATCTACGATTACATAGTATGCATTTACCGGTAGCCAGATAAGCACCCGATAGGCAGGAACCACAACGCCGGGCTCCGTCGGGAAATACATCTGCTCTGCCGTCGTTGCCCAATCGCCTTTGCCGAAAACGGCTTTGTTCGGCGATGAAGCCGATTCATTTGGCGTCAGATCGAGTTTATTGGGATCCAAGTTGATATGACGGGCCGCAAAGTTTACGGCCTGTAACGGGTCGCCGAAGTTTGCTGAGACAGATGAATAATCTACGCCGGGCGCCAAATTGTTAATCACCCGTATAATTTCGTTGTTTTTTGTAAAACCAGCTTTAACCTCGCCACGGAAAACAGGTATTCCGTTGATTTGCTGTTCGAGATGGACAAAAGAAAGAATGCCGTCCGGATTAGTATAGTCTGCCAGGACCTTCAGATCGTTGACCTGCTGGTCGCTGACACCGAAAAGATCGTTGTTTTCCTTAACGAAATTCCGGAGCATTGCAACGCGACTGCCCGATGAGGGCGGAGTGAGGAAATTGCGGCCTTTGGTTACATCGCCACCGATGACTTCCGGAATGCGTATATCATCGTTATATTCGATACTAAGCACAGGAAAACGTGACCGCAGCGATTCCTCCCCGCGGACGAAGCCTTCGCGAATATCTGCAACTTCCGCTGCTGAGGTGTTGGTCAGACTGCGATATTCGGCTAATTTTTCAAATGCGGTCTTGTCCGTACGGATATCATAATTTGGAAGAGATTCATCGTAGCTCTCTGTCCGTATGATTAGCCCGTTGCCGCCTTTCGGCACCGCTTCAGTAATAAAAAAAGACGGCATAACAAGTATCGCTGTTACAGCCGCCAAGCCCATAAAAGGCCAGATTAATTTAGTCCGCCAGGCGGAACCCTTCGAATTACTAGTTTTCATAACCCTCCTAATTTCTACCCGGTTATTACGAGCCGGCAGGCCGCAAAAAGTGCGGGCCGACAAAAAAGCCCCGTTTATTAAAAGTCTGCCGCTCAAGGGGCGAAAAAATACAGGATTCGACTCTCGTTAATATGTTCCGAAATCGATCGATTCGATGCAAAAAAACCTTGCGGCCGGAACATTTGAAGGCAGTCAAACCCAGTGCGGCAGAAACTACGCTGTTAAACACCTACGAAATGTGTGACAGAAAGTTGTAACATCATTACAGGAAAACCGTGAAATTGTCAAGATTTTTCAATAGCCGAAGAAAGCCGCAGAGGCTCTGAAAATATTTTTACGATTAACTCTAATCAACTCATGACGTAAAAGAAGTTAAAAATTTGCAGGTAAAATAAAAAAACACCCGCAATCGTGACTGCGGGTGTCAACAACGTAAAACCGGTTTCAAACCTATTGGGGTAAATATCCATTTGGGATTGGTTTATCCCCCGCGAGGCCGAAGAAACCAAAACTTACTCCGCCGGTAGATTTCAGTATATACCAGACGCCATCACGATAGACGGTACGGTCAGCTTTCCCGTCGCCGTCGAAATCACCGACCGCAGGTATGTCCGTAGAGATTCCCCATTGATTTATTTCAACATTACCGTCAGAACTGCGGAGTACCCACCAGACGCCATCAGAAGGACGGTAGATTGCATAATCATCTTTGCCATCACCGTCATAATCAGCCGGAACAAGTTTGTCGGTGGAAAGTCCCCAACTGACAAAAGTTGCGCCGCCGGTGCTGCGCTGCGTAATCCAGGTTCCGAAACGAAACACGGTAGGATCTACTTTGCCGTCACCATCGAAATCGCCGACAACCGGAATATCTCCGGGCTGACCATAGGAGAAGATTGCCAATCCGCCGCCGCTCTTGATAACGTACCAAACATTATTGGACGGACGATAAACGGCATAATCAGCCAAGCCATCGCCATCATAGTCTCCAACAACGGGAATATCGCCCTCAATGCCCCAGGGTATGGCCGTAAATACAAATCCATCGCTCTTTAGGACATAGAAGAAGCTGTTGGAACCGGGAACTGTCCTCCAGATCGCAGCATCGGTCTTGCCATCGTGGTCATAATCTGCGGGGACAATACGATCGCCATTTGTCCCCCAACCATAGGCCTGGAAGCCGGTTTGTGATGCCTGGATATACCAAATTCCGGCAGATGGCCTGAAAACGGACAGATCGGTTTTCCCGTCTCCGTCGAAATCAGCGCGTGCACGACTAACGCCGGGAGTAAACGAGCATTGGTAATTACCTATTACCTTTACGTCATCTATATACCAGCCGGTTGCGGCCGTGTTGTCATCGGCACCGAAACGCCAGCGAAACTGCACATTCTGACCGGCAGCGGCGACCGGAAGCCTGGCCGTCGTTGTCAGATAACCGAGCGAGTTGCCATTCCATGCATTTCTGTTGGCGATTGGATTGTTCGTGCCGCTGCCGAGCTGGCCATTATAACCATTTGTTACAAATGAGCCGCCGGCTGCAAGGATATCCTGGAAAGCCCCGCCATTGATGCTGATCTCCAATACGCCTCCGTCCCATCCGGCTTCGGTGTCATAACTATGTCTAAAGGACAAAGTTGCCGCTGCCGAGGAAATTGCAATTGTCGGGGAAACCAGCGATGTTCCGCCCCCGACTGTAAGCGGGTCAAGTGCGAATGCGGCGTTTGGCGGCGTTGAAGGATTGGCCGTTGAATTAACAAATGCAGTACCGCCGGATTCCGTAGTAACCGTCCATCCGGCCGGGAAAGATGGAGCGGTAACACCATCAAAGTTTTCGGAAAGAGTCGTTATCGGAACTCCAACGGATATAGAACGGGTAAAAGAGATAGGGCCCAGGCTGCTGTTGACATTAAAAGTAAGGTTTAGCGTACTGCCACAGGGAGTTGATGGCGGAACAGTGTAACTCAGGCCGAGCGTTTGGGTCGTGTTATTGGCAATTGTGCCATAGTTTGCCGAGCCACCGCCGACGAGCTGGGCTGTTGTACTGTTTGCAGAGAGCCCTGTGTTATTGGTCAGCGGTAAATTGACAATGATCGGCTCGCCGGGTTCCGCATAGCCGTTATTATTACCGCCTAAGTCCGAAATAGTGATTGCCGCCGTTTGCGTAAGATTTGGGAGGTCAAAGGCTTCCGTGACACGGGTTGTCCCTCCGCCGCTGCCCTGATTGTTTACTACGGCTGAAAAACCCATCCCGCGGATAGCGAATCCGGCCCAGATATCAGCAACATCATTTGCATCGCCGCCGGCTTGTGCGGCTGCGACGATCGCATCACGTTCCTGCAAAAATGTAGGATTAAGCGGAGCCAGTTTCATTCCGTCCGTAATGTGTTGCAAAATACGGCGGTTTCCGATTGCCCATCCGAGACGGTTTATATAGCGGGCGCGGATTTCCCACAAAGCACTGCTCCAGACTTCGCCCATATTGTGAACCTGATCGGCCGTGCCGGTAAAGGCGGGAGGATAGGCACCGTCGCTAAGGTTCATCTGTGTGGCATCTATGTCAGCAAAGGTGAGGGGATTGTGCGGCCGGTTGTTTGGTCCGCCGGTGAAAGCCATAACGGCCTTCGGGAAACGACGAATGCCATAGTAATAGTTGTTAAATCCCACGCCGGAAAGGAGATAGGTAGCATAACCACCAATGGTATAAATGCCATTTAAAGGATCCGACGGTTCGCTTAGCATAGCGTGGGCATAAAAATCAGACCATCCTTCGCCCATACCGCGTGACATATTCGAGGTAAGTCCGGAACCGTTTCCGTGCAGGCGGTTGGATAATCCGTGCGTGAGTTCGTGAACTACGATGTCAGCATCAAGATCGCCGTCAAAATCGGGGTTTGGCGCCGTCCAGATATACATCTGCATGCGGCCACGGGTGCCATCGGGCGGCGTTGAGAAATTTGCATTGTTCGTGCCTGAGCAGTCTTGTGCTTCGGCAGAGATGCGGTCACCGCCGAGCCCGCCGCGGCCAAAGTTATTGTCCTGAAAGTTTTTTGCCGCTTCGGTAAACCCGAGCCGATACATTTCGTCGTGATAGCGGTTGGTAATGTAAAACAACTGTGTTACCGCAGCCTTTTGATAATTGGTCATCGGTTGATTTGTGACGGGTGTAATACAGGGCGTTGGGGTAGAGCCGGCCCCGGTTGCCGGCAGCGGGCTGTCTCCGAGACCGGATGCGGGATTGGTCGGCACGCCGGGATTTATCGGAAAATCGAAAATACGTGCTGCAGTACCGTCGGGTTTTCCATTGACTGTATCGACGCCGTTGGTTGAGTCGCGATCAAGCCCGGCTTCTACTGCATTACCATCAGTCGTGGTCCCACCGTCGTTAATCCAGCCATTGTTGTTGAAATTGTAAACACCTTCATTGCCGATTAGTGACAGCGTAGTGCGCGGGAGTGCCGGCGGCTGCTGGCCATTGGGCGACGTGGGGCCGGGTGTAAATGGGAATGGGCTTTCCGCAACGTTGATCATTGCATTCGAATTTGCCCAAATATTGTATGTTGCGGCTTGAGTTTGGTCCTCCGTTATGTTTTTTCGCCAAAGGACGACGCCGTTTCGGGCATCCGTAATAAGAAAATAGGCGTTTCGTGGTTGCCAGATTATGATAGCCCACGATGGAACCGCTACGCCCGGCTCGGTAGGAAAATAAACCTTTTCGGCTGTAACAGCCCAGTCGCCGTTTCCAAAAACTACTTTATTGCTGTCAGAAAAACGTGAATTTACGGTCTGTTGTTCAGGACTTAGCGAGTGGCCGATGTTTTTTGCAGATATTCCTACTGCTGCGGCCGGATCTCCGAAATCGCTATCCACTGTTGCCGGATCGATATCCGGAACGAGGTTATTGATTATGCGGATAATACGCCCGTCGGCAGCAAATCCCGCTCTGACTTCACCCTGAAAGATCGGTATCCCATTTATTTCCTGTGCGATAGAAGCGAAGGAGAGTTTTCCTTCCGGATTGGAATAATCAGAAGTAACTTTCAAGTCATCTATTTGATTATTAAAAAGCCCGAAGAGCTCATTATTTTCATGCAGAAAACGCCGTAAGGTTTCGGGTCTATTTCCTGAGGCCGCAGATGTAAGGAAGGCTTTACCCAATGGTTCAGCCGGTGAGATTACCTCAGGCTGCCGCAATTCGCGTCCGTATTCGACCTTTATGTCCGGCATTCGACTGACAAGCCGGTGCTCGGCAGCGGCAAGGCGGTCACGGATATCAGCGACTGCCGCTGCAGTTTTACCATTTTTCGAGCGCAGGTCAGCGAGAATCATGTAAGAGGATTTGTCCAGCCTTATGTCATAGTTCTGAAGACCTTCATCAGAACCAGACGTGCGTCTGATAATTCCTTCACCGCTTCTTTCAATAGCTTTAGTTTCGAAAAGAATCGGCAAAACAAATAGGGTCGTAGTCAAAGACAAAGCCACGACAGTAGCCAAAACCGCAGGATAGGGTCGAATTCGGAAATGCATTTTCATAAATTTATATTTCTGCCAGAGGGTGAAGTGTACCAAAAGCCGCACAGTCCAAACCAAAAGTTAAAAAACGCCTAAAACTTATCGATTTCCGCAATCATTTCCGTGTTAGATGCGGCTACATAATATTTTGGTTTTATTACAGGAAATAACCGGTTGCAGGTTGCCAAGAGCCTGCACAAACATTGAAAATAGAATCTTCCCAGAGTAGTACGGCAGATGTCAACGCTATTAAAATCAGATTCTTCAAATAATTACGCCCTGGACGAGTTATTCGGCCCGAACGGATTAATTGCGCGCAATCATGAAAACTATGAATTCAGACCGGGCCAGATGGCAATGGCCAATGCAGTAGCAGAAGCGATTACCGAAAGCCGTCATTTATTGGTTGAGGCCGGAACCGGCACAGGAAAGACTCTCGCCTATCTTATTCCGGCAATTGCTTACGCACGGAAGACCGGAAAGCGTGTAATAATCTCCACAGGCACGAAAAACCTTCAGGAACAACTGATGGGAAAAGACATTCCATTTCTGAAAAAGATTCTGCCGGGAAAGTTTACGGCTGCCTATATGAAGGGGCGCGCCAATTATGCCTGTCTTTTCCGGGCAGCCAAGGCCGAACATCAGCCGATATTGGACGGACTCGAGCAGACAAGAGATTTTGAAAAAGTCCGGAACTGGCTTGCCGAAACTCAAACCGGCGATCGTAAGGAATTGGCAGATTTGCCCGAGGACCTGCCATTCTGGAATCGAATCAACGCACGGTCTGATACATGCATAGGCCAGAAGTGCGAAGAATTTGAACGATGTTTTATTACCAGAATGCGGGCACGGGCTGAAGAAGCTGATATTGTGATTGTAAACCACCATTTATTCTTTGCAGATCTGAGCGTTCGCGGAAATCTTTACGGTCGGGTTATTCCAGATTATGCGGCTGTCATTTTTGACGAGGCGCACCTTTTGGAAGACGTTGCTTCGGAATATTTTGGTTTCCAGATTTCAAATTTTCAGATAGCAGAGATAGTCCGCGATGTAGAAATGCTGCCGATTTCAGATGCCGGCGAGTATAAGAAGATATCAAAGTCTGCAATGCGTGTTATTACTGTCGCAGATCAGTTCTGGAATCGCTTTGCCATGGCTCAATCTGACGGACGCTATTCGATTTTCAAGGAACATTTTATCTGTAATGGAGATCTGACGCCTCTCGGTGAAATATTCGAGGCTCTGGATGAATCATTGGGCCGAATGGCTGCATTGCTCGAACCATTTGCAGGTGAAACGGCAGAAACCGAAAGCCTCCTGCGCAGAATTCGACAAGCCAGATTCGAGCTTGAATTTATCGTTAGTCAATCGGATGTCAATTATATCTATTGGATCGAACGCAAGGGTCGCGGGTTCTATCTTAAGGCTTCTCCGGTAGATGTTTCCGAATTGCTTCGGGAGAAACTTTTCGATCGTGTTGAAAGCTGTGTGCTGACGTCCGCGACGTTGGCAAGCGGAAGCAGCTTTGACTATATCAGATCGCGGCTTGGGCTAGATGACGCAAAGACATCGACCTTATTGGCCGAATCATCGTTTGATTATGAAAATCAAGCGGTTTTGTACCTTCCGCGTGCAATGCCGGACCCGCGTTCGCCGGAATTTACACAGCTTGCTGCGGGAGAAATCGTCAGGATTCTGAACCTGACGCAAGGACGGGCTTTTGTCCTTTGTACCAGCAACCATTCAATGGCTGCTTTATACGAACTTGTTTCTTCACGGGTTAAATTCCATTGTTTTTTACAGGGCACAATGTCTAAAGCGGCATTGATCGAGGCATTTCGCAACACACCAAATGCCGTTTTATTTGCTACCGCGAGTTTCTGGCAGGGCGTAGATGTGCAAGGTGAGCAGCTCTCGTGCGTAATAATAGACAAATTGCCGTTTGCCGTACCGACGGATCCGCTTGTTGCTGCCCGTACTCGCTATATTGAGGAAAGCGGTGGAAGAGCATTTTCCAGCTATTCTGTCCCGCAGGCTATTATTACCTTGAAGCAAGGAGTCGGGCGACTCATACGAAGCCGCAGCGATCGCGGCGTAGTTGCCATTCTCGATCCGCGGTTGAAGACAAAATCCTACGGACGGCAATTTCTTGAGAGTCTTCCGCGAATGCGAATAACAGAAGATCCCGAGGATATCCGTTTTTTGCTTAACCGGGCAGATAGGAATGATTTAATATAAATTTTGTCAACTTAAATAATGTGATAAAAGATGGCAGGTTTTTTTGAAGTTGTAATTGAACGTAATTTTTCGTCAGCTCATCAGCTTCGCGGATATAAGGGCAAATGCGAAAATTTGCATGGGCATAACTATAAGGTTGAGATTTATGCCCGCGGTCGTGAACTGGACAACATAGGACTGTTGATTGATTTCGGCGATTTAAAGAGAGCCGCTGATGAGATCGTAGGCTATCTTGATCACCGTAATCTTAACGAGTTGCCTCCATTTGACGATGAGCTAAACCCATCGGCAGAAAACATCGCCCGTTTTTTCGTGGAATATCTCAATTCACGCATAGGCGATGAGAGGGTAAAAGTCTATAAAGTCCGATGTTATGAAACGCCGACAAGTGTAGCCAGCTACGAGCTCGATTCCTGATACAACAAAAACTCTGAATAAAAATCAAGCGATACAAAACATCTCAAATAACTATATTTTCATTCAGATAATTTTCATTTGATTTTAATGGGGAGAAAACACTTTTTTTACGGGTGGATAATCCTAGCGGTCTCAACAATTGCACTGATTGTAAGCAATGGCCTCGCTATTGGCGGTATTCCTGTTTTCTATAAATTCATACGCGAGGAATTTACAGGCATTGGGGCAATTGCACCAGACCGTGGCGAGAGTTTCATTGCGCTCGGAGCCTCCATTACTTTTATGACAGCAGGCTTTCTCTCGCCGCTAACGGGCTGGCTGATTGGGAAATTTTCTATCAGATATCTGATGGCGGCCGGCTGTGCAACTCTCGGTGCGGGGCTGATTATTTTGGCGACCACCGTTTCTCCGCCATTGGTTTATTTCAGCAGATTTTTGATGGGATTCTCGCTTTGTCTGGTCGGCGTTTTGCCTACAATCGTCTTGGTATCACGATGGTTTATCCGGCGCCGCGGACTGGCTCTCGGAATATTATTGACCGGAACCAGCATTGGCGGCGTCCTGATTCCGCTGGCTGCAACGCCTTTAATCGCACTTTACGGTTGGAGAGTTGCGATGATCGGCCTGAGTTTGGTCATCTGGTTTGTACTGTTGCCTTTGGTGTGGCTATTGATTAAGGAAACTCCGTTTGAGGCAGCAAGCAAGCCTGATGGCGATACCGATAGCGTCGGGAATATTGAGGAAAAATCTCCTCTGTCATCACATGGTTTACTGCTGAATGAGGCCCTTCGGACTCCGGCCTTTTGGATTTTCGCTTTTGCTGCCGCATTGGTTTTTTATCCGATTTTTGTTACTACACAGCAGTTCGTTCTTTATTTACAGTCACCGCGTATTGGCATGTCGGCTGCCGCCGGCAGCATCGCACTTGCCGGAATTTTCTTCGTCAGCGTTAGCGGCAAGTTTTTTTTCGGCTATCTTAGCGACCGTTTTCGTCCCGCAAGGGTTATGCTGGTCTGTGCCTTGCTGATGTTTGCCGCAACGCTTGTTTTGCTTCGTCTTACGGCAGACAATGCATTTCTTTTTATTATCCCCTTTGGTTTTGGTTATGGCGGGACTTTTGTCCTGCTGCAACGATCTGCAGCTGATTTCTTTGGTAATCGTGACTATGCCCGTATTCTGAGCGTGCTGATTGTGATTGAAACTGTCGGAGCTGCAATAGGCGGTCTCGTTACCGGCCGACTGGCGGACGCTGCAAACGGCGACTATTCAACCTCATTTTATCTCGTTACCGCGGTAACGGGACTGGCCGCTTTACTAATAGGAATTCTCAACCTCTTCTTCGATAACAAAAGTGTACTCTCAGCCCGAGAATAGTTATTGCATGGCATCCGACCATTCCGGGCGAAGAGCTTCGACCGTTTTCTTTAAATACGGCAATCCGGAAAATTCTTTGTATCATAGATGAAATGTTGTATTATATGTGCATATGTCGTCGGGAAACGCCATTGCTCTGATAGACTGCAACAATTTCTTTGTTTCATGCGAGAGGGCAGTTAACCCCGAACTAAACTCGCGTCCCGTAGTAGTACTTTCAAATAATGATGGCTGCATAATTTCGCGCAGTGAGGAGGTAAAGCAACTCGGCGTCGCGATGGGAGCCCCGCTTTTTCAGGTTCGCGAACTCCTGGAAAAACACAATACGGCTATCATTTCATCCAATCATGCACTCTACCGCGAATATGCCGAGCGCGTTCTGGATGTAATGATTGAAGATCTCGGCAAGGGTATAGTCGAGATGTACTCGATAGACGAAGCGTTTATTGATGTGGGAACCCCCGACAAACTTGATATGCTCGGTAAACACATCAAGAAAAAGATTCTGGAAAAAACAAAAATTCCGGTCTCGGTCGGGTTTGCAGAAACCAAAACGCTTGCAAAACTTGCCAATGACATTGCAAAGAAAAGCTGGAAGGTGCAGGAAGTTTTAAGTCTCTATAATTCGCCATACACAGACACTGCTCTGAAACGTTCGAATATAGAGGATATTTGGGGAATAGGGAGGCGTTTCGGCTCTCGTCTGAAACTATATGGCATCAATACTGCTTATGATCTGAAAAAAACCGATCCGGATTTTGTGCGCGATTGTTTGAATGTTTTTGCCGCCCGCACCATATTGGAACTCAACGGTATAAAGTGTATCCCAATCGAAGCAACACAGAAAGATAATAAGTCAATCTCGCATACGCGAACCTTTGGCACTGCGGTAAGGAGTTTTAGCGAAATTAAAAACGCCGTCTTATTTTTTGCCGCCCGAGCTCTGGAGAAAATGCGTTGGAATAATCTGATGGCTCGCGTCGTTACCGTCTTTCTTACAACGGACCGTTTTCGTCCGATTCCTAATTATTATGCAAAAGCAGCTACATATAATTCGGTTTATTATTCAGATATAACCGGCGAGATTTTCGAATGGGTGCTTTATTGCCTTAACAGGATTTTTGTGCCTGAGGTGGAATACAGGCGGGCCGGAGTGGTTCTTAGCGAACTTCTTCCGGCGGAGAGGATCCCTGAACGTTTGCTTGAACCAACGCAGTTTGAGCGTCTGCACAGACTGAACCGCGTAATTGACGAACTTAACCTCCGCTATGGACGTGATGTGATTCGCCCGGCCTCGCTTAGCTCGGATGGCGCCTGGCAAAGTATGAGCACACATCGAATCAATGATGTCAATCACATAGTCGAACGCGACAGATTGGGACTCGGGAAAACCTTTAGCCGGCCGCTGCGATTTCTATAGCCCGAATTGACCAAACGGCAGCAGTGCCAGGGAAATTGTAAAAAAGTATGCGACGTTCGGTTTGCTTTTGTTGTTTAATGATGATGGTGTTGGGCAGCAGTCGGTGTAATCGAATGCACGGATTTTTCGTCTCCGCGATTGGTATGCGGATTTCTCATGTAGGCTTCGCTTTTTGGTCTCGGGGGAAAGATTTGCGTCCGGGATTTGTCATGGTATTTGCCCTTGCCGCCAACGCTTGCCGCAGGCAGTGTCTGGGACATTGGACCGCTTATAAAAATCAATAGTTGTGGCAGACGGAAAATTGCAAAATCCGGCGATGATATATAGAATTATCAAACTCAAACTTAAGAGCCAAAATGGAGAAGAAAAAGCCGTTACAGGGAATTGATACAATCATTGTCCGGGTTTCCAACATAGAAGTATCCCGAAAATGGTATC